>Ga0172380_10003275_pt1 | contig 22634 bp, 32 predicted proteins | sample Leawe162metaG_FD_119747 | JGI IMG/M metagenome (GOLD analysis project Ga0172380, IMG submission 119747) | Leachate microbial communities from a municipal landfill in Southern Ontario, Canada - Leachate well 162 metaG | ecosystem: Engineered > Solid waste > Landfill > Unclassified | place...
GATCTTCTATTTTCTGGTCACTAGATTTTAGTGCCAGGAGGATGATTAGCGCGATGGTGAAGGCGCTAAAGAACTGCAGGAGGTCGGTTTTCATTCTGCTAAGATGTCTTTTTTCATGAACTGATTGATTAGCGTGGAGATCTTCTCCACGTCCGGGGATTCCGCGTTCTGATTAATCAGGGCGCATTCGCAGTCTTTGGTGTTGCTAAGCCAATCCACGAACGCCAGCAGGACGGACGCCTCGCGCACGGTGCAGGTTTTAGCGCCCTGTCCCGTGATCGCGTGCTTGCACTTATTCACCTCATCCTCCTGCTCGATCCCGCCGCGAAACATCTCATTCCGGCCCTCCCCTTGAACCGCGTTCTTGCGTTCTTCGGACTGCTTTACGAACAGGTGGAACGGAACGTCATTGATTAGCACGGTCGGAACCATCTTCACTGTGGAGGATGGATCAATGCGCATTGCCCGTTGGATTAGCCCGCGCATCTCGACCATTTGTTCTTCCGTGATCTGGACGATGCTAACCTTATCGGGATCGATTGCGATGTGTTCGGGCTTTGGCTTGGGCTTGGGAGCAAGAGGGATATCCCTGTAGTCAAATGGGTCGCCATAACCGCCGTTCGCCCGCGCCCTTGCTCTCGATTGATTGAATTTCTCAGCCTCCATTTCGTTTTGCGCGATCTTTTCAATAAGCTCTTTGTGGATACCTCTCGTCAGACTCTCCGCTTCCTTAGCGTTGGCGTTATATCCGATCCTGACGGCCTGGGATCTCTCGCCGCGCTCCGGGGATTGGAACCAGCATTCAAGGCATTGAGGTTCTTCAAACATCCTATGGATGAACTGGACGCGCGTTCCCGCCGCCAGCGAATCGCCTAGCCTGATTATGTGGTCTGCTGTGGTGTGTATTTGAGCCATGGCTTTAAAGGGTTGCGGGCGAACTGACACCTAATCAGCCCGCCCGCGTTTCCGTGGTGTTGGGGGCCGATTATTCGGCGGGGGCGGAATTGGTTTCGGGCGTTGCGGCGGCGACGTTAGCGGCCTTGAATTCTTCGTATTTGGCCGTCAGTTCTTCGTTAGCTTCGGTCATTTTGGCCGCTATGCTGACAAGGCGAAGGCCGACTTTAGCCATCGCTTCGACGCCCATTCTCTTCGCTTCGTTGCGTTCCATGCCGTGCATGACGCGATTGTGAGTCACCATGTCCGAAGTGATCTCGTTCACTTCAATGATGCAACGCTTCATCGCCTCACGATCCGCGCCGCACGCGTAATCGGGAAACTCCTGCATGGCCGCGAGCTTCTTAGCCCATTCTTCGGCCATCCCGTCGAGGATGCTTTCCTGATCCCCGACAAGCCCATTGGACTCACGCACGGACTCCGGCATGGACTTCATGAAGGATTCCGATGCGCCGGTGATTGCCGCCGAAATGATGGTTGCGATGATGTCGCTTCTTTTCTTGTCCGATTTCTTACCCATTGTAGTGGTGCTGTTAGTTATTAGATGGTTTGTTTACCTTGAACAATTGAACTCTATTGTATTTATGTAAAAGGTCAACAATTATTTAAGAACGGGGGCGAGCGAGCGTTTGATCTTCCCAAGATTCTCGATGCGCCACACGCTACTTTTAGCGGCCTGGGCGTTGATCTGATCCGTAGCCCGCTTTAGCGCCCGCTCGACCTGCTCCTTTTCATAGATCGAAATCATGCACTCTTGCCCGTGCGCTAACCGGGTTATCAGTTTGTCGGTTATGATGTATTCGCGCCCGTTATCCATTTGGACGAGAGCGCGGCGAATGGGTTGATAATGGGTGATGTTCATAGCAGGGATTTCAGGTAATCGATTAGCGGTTGAATCTCGTCATGGAAGACCGGGAGCGGCTCAAATTCGTCATCCGGCCAAGCCGCTAACCCGATCCTGACCCGTCCGGCTTCGTGCGCTTCGAGCGAGAAAAGCCCGCCCGTGATAGCGATCCACTTGCGCCCCGAATCATCCTCTTGGGTTTCGTAAATCATAGCTCGCGGAGGGTCAGGGATTCGATGTTGGTGTTGATTTCATCGAGCTTTTCGATTAGCTCGCGATGGCGGCTAGCGTCCGTCCTGATGCTCTCCCCTACTCCGTCCGTGAACAGGCGGGCGAGGACGCAAACGACGACGGCGCTTAGCACGATGTAAGCTAAGACCTCCACGGCGGCGGGGCGCATGGAGTAACCTTTGACCGTTTGACTGTTTCTCATGATCTTGTTTTGGATGTTCCAGTTCGGACTCATCTTAGCGGTTGCGCTTGCCGCATTTCTTATAACCACCGCCAGGGCCGAAAAGAACCCAGCGACGGCATTCAATGGCTTTCGGGGTGCGGCGAAGGATGGCCGCTACCTTGTTCGGGCCTTCCTTGTCGTTGATGGCGTAGTTGAGGACGATCTCGTCTTCCTCCTTGGTCCAGCGCGTCCGGTGCTTGCCTTCGCTGGCTTCCTTCGGCCTGTCCGCCGCGAACAGATCCGCCGCGCTAGGCCCCATCCATTCGCTAAGCGTTGGCTGCGGAGCGGGCGTTGGTGCCGGAGCCGCCTCGATCCGCTCCGCTTTGATGGTCAGTCCGTCGCTGATTTCTTTAGCGCGGGCAATGAGGCTAGCGCCCAACTCCCGCATGGTTTCCGCCGTGATGGCGCGTTCAATCGTTTCAATATTCATGGATCTATAAATACCATTGCTTATTGTATTAGTCAACATTTATACAATATCAGCGGCCGCGAAGCGAACGGAGGCGAATGGAAGCGAAAGCTAATCAATCTCAAACGCTAAATCCGGCTCCGCGCTAGCTTCCCACGGTTGGGGATCGACCTTTTCCCAGATCGATTTCCTGCACGCCGCGCAGCATTTGCCATCCCATTTTAGCGGCAAGGGTTCATCGCACGTGAGACATAGCAGGGCGCGGGCAAATCCGGTTTCAGGATTTAGCGCCCTTTGCTCATCCAGCCAATCCGCTAAGATCGAGCGCCGGGGAGGCAATTCAAAGCGCGGGACTTCGGGCTTGGGTTCTTCGGCCTTAGCTTCCTCATCCGCTAATTGAATAGCGTAATCAGCCTGGGCTTTCTTCCGGCCAAGGGTTAGCTCGACCAGTTCCCACATCCAGCCTTTAGGCGGTTTCTTTAGCTCGCTCATTTAGAAATTGTTGGAGACGCCGGGAATCGAACCCGGCTCAGTAGGGTTATAACTCCCCGTGAAGGCACCAGCCCGTCCCCACGGGTGTTAAGAATCGATTCCGTCCGTGTTGCCAGCTTCCGCCGCCCGCTCCTGCGCCCGTTTCTGCATTTCCAGCGCAATCGCGCTAAAGCCCAGGCCACGGGGTTTCATTATCAAGGGGCGGATGGGCATTTCATCCTGGCCATGGACCGTTGATGGCCGCTGTTCAATGAGCGTTAGCGCGTGCTGCACGCGGGAGCGCGTATTTGACTCCTTTGTGGTGGCCAGGACGGCCCGAAGCTCCGAAATTGCGTCCTGAATCCTAAGATCGTGATGGTGTTTCATGGCGCTTAGTTCGATCCCTTCTGTTTCACGTCCTGAAGCGCGCTATCGATCTTCTTGGACACGATTTTTGCTTCATTGTGACAGAATTGCATCAGACCGATGATTTGGCTCATGCTGTCGCCCGTCGCGATTCCCTTCTTTCCACCCCGGTAGTTCTCAACGAGAGTTGAGAGTCGAATAAATTCGCCCATGATCGTGCTAAACAGCGCCCGCTCGTCCGGCTTGGTGATTCCAAGCTCGGCCAGCTTGTCCTCGAAGCGTTCCTTGTAGGCCGCCTCGCCCGAATCCGCCGCCATCTTAGCGTGTTCCGGCAATGAATTGAAGTTGGCCGCCGCGATAGCGTCCGACCGCGCAATTAGGGAATCAGGAATTTTGTTCATTGCTCCCCTCCCCTGCGGCTTCGTTGTCGCCGATCTTCATACCCATCTCGATTTGCATTGAGCGAGCGTGAGCCGCGAATCCGGCGATGTTGGAACAAAGCGCCGTCACCTTGCCGAATTGCCCGTTGCTGATGGCTAGCGTCATTTCGGCGGCGAGGTTGAACATATCCGCCTTGTAGCGATAGATTTTTTCTTCGTTGGTCATTTTCTTAGCGTGTTTGTTTTAGCCGTTGAGGTTCGTTGGAATTATTGAACCTCAACGATGGTAAGTTGCGCCCTGCTCGTTCCCCGGAACTGGCCGGAAGGATCTTGCATCACAAGCCCCGATGGCGTTTGGATCGGATGGCCATGGACACGGGTTTTCGGATGGATGGCAAGATTGAGATCCGCTAGCGCCGATCCCGCTTCATGCTGAAGATCCACGATCTCACCTTCGAGATCGCTAATCTGAAGTTGCAAATCTTCGAGCGCCCCCTGAGCTAACGCCAGATCCCGGCGCTTGCGTTCCTGCGCCTGCGCACAGAACCCGATCCTTTCCCGCGCCTGCGCTTCCGCATTAGGCGCTTTGATGGTTGCTTCCGGCAAATGAACCCTCGGCAGAAGTGTCCCGCCCTTCAACATGGTTTCCGGTGATTCATTCTTAGCCTTAGCCCGTCGTCCCTGAGTAGTTACATTCATGTTCTTATATATATGTTCATCTTCTACAATAGTAAAGGAGTTTATGAAAAATACGGTTCCTGAAAATAATTTCAGAAAAGATTGAACGTTTTGGTTTATTCAACCCACAGAGAGAGCGCGGGCGAGTTGATATTGATATCCCCATAGTTCCAGGCGTGGATGGGTTCTAGTAATTGCCCGTGCTAGTGGGGACTGGATGATTATTAGCAATCGCTAATAAAACCAATGGCGGCTAGAAAATGCTGCTGCGAATTTTTCAGCCGCTAATAAAAATATGGGAGGCGGTAAGACGCGGCTCCCTATAATATCCGTGTGATCCGCTAGACCCCTCCCACCCCCTAATGCTAACCGGGGGCCATGCTAATCCTAGCGACTACTACTCATCCGAACACTAGAAACCACTGGTCATACGAACAGCATTAGACATTATACAGGTTGTGTGAAGTTATCAGAACGGGTTAGCGCATGACGGGCAATGGCTAGCGTATGATGGGTGAATGCTTAGCGTATGCGAGGGACGGTGTTAGCAGATGCTAAGTGATTCGATGATGGGTGTTCCAATCGCTTCGCTCAATAGCTGATGGATACTCAATCCCCGCCCATTCATTCCATAGCCATGATGGAATGATCCAAGCCATGATTCGCCCTAGTAAACTGAGGCGCGGGCAACAAATCGGATGGATTTAGGCCACGTTGAAGCGCCTAGGATGGCGTGTAGCCATCGGCGCGGGCCATGGTGAGCAACGAATTAAACCAATCGGCTCTAGTCATCGTCAATAACCTCGCCATGAACTTCGATGGCTTTACCAGGAGGCAAGATGGAAGGACGGACGTTGCTTAGCAAATGCTCGAGGGTTACTCGAATGTCCACTTGCTGATTCAATGGCTTGGAAGCAATGGCCAAATCTCCGCTTAGCTTAGCATCTAGGGAAGCGGCTGCTAGCTTGTCGAGGTTACGAATCTTCACGATTGGACCTTCAGGCGTTGAGGTTTTCTCCCATTGGAGAAGATCCACGTATTCAGGGTTTAGCGTCCCGCTTTCATCCGTTTCGATTCTATCGGCTTCCAATCGAACAACACGGGCTAAGAATACCCTTCGTTCATGGGTGGAGAGAATCTGTTCGCTATAAACTGCCTCCCGCTGGATCTCAATCAACTCTTTAACCACGGGGTGGGACTTCATGACGCTGGATAGAGCATGAACGGATGACTTGTCCCCATACGCTAGCCGATAAGCTTGCGACGCCGTATGACCATCAATAGACACGTAATCGGCGAATTTGAGCTGATTAGCATTCAATTTGGCCCGCAATTCCAATGCGCGAGCGTTCACGTTCAACATGCGCTCACCATCTTCAATCGTAACCATGATGGCCTTTTTGCTTTTAGCAGCCACTTCAGCGGCACGGGCAACGGCGGGTGATGGATTCTTGATTAACTTGGATTGGACGGGTTTGGCCATGATGAGCGGGAAACTAGCGTTCAATTGCTTAGCGTGCAAATGAACAAGACGCTAAGAATTTACAGGAATTATGAAAAAACTTAGCGTCCAACCCTTGACGCTAATAGATTCTTGAATTAAGGTTCAATTGTAGTGTTTGTTAATATATCGAAAGAGCTAGCAAACACTGACATAGGGGAAGGCAATCTTTCCCGCCCCACTTCTAAGGGTGCAATTCCCTTAGCGCGGCAAGCAGTCGATTCGTGATTGCAACATGGCCACACACGCTAGAAGTGCGCAAGCTTCAGTCCGGAACCCAACCATTGGATTAAAAATCTGGGAAGAAAGAAAAGCAACGAAAGTTGCTTTCTGTCTTTAGCGTCCCGCTCAAATCGGGAAAGGACGCTAAAAACCAGAAAGTAAAATCAACTCAAAATCACAATGAAAACGTATCTAGTCTTCCAAGGGATTGAAATTAAGGGAGTTAACTTCCAATTCGTGAATGCGGAAACACCGGATGAAGCGGTTAAGCTCTTTGTCGAGCGTAGTTACTACCATTTGGCGAATAGAGGGAATGAATTCACGGTCATTGAACCGCGCGGCCCCATGGTTCGTGGGATTATGGGATCAACCATTCATACCGTCGTCACGAAATGAGAATCATGAAAAATGGAGAGTATTTTAAGCCATGAAACAAGAACTATTCAACCAATCGCTTGAAGCTTGCGTTAAAAATCGCGTGAATGTCTGGATTAGGGGAAGCTGGACAGACGTAATGGACGCGCTAGAACAAGCTGGCGACGAACGCTTCGTCATCTATCATCTGAGGGATGATAACGCTCATTACGGGCAAACTGTTATCCACATGTTCGCCAATCGCGGAACGGGTAAGCCATGTCTTGTGATTGACTCGCTTACCCGCCCGCTACTCGGAAGCCATCCGATTGATGCCGTAACCCGTGACAAATTCTACTTTCTCTCGCTATGAAAAATGCTCCTAAATGGTTTAAGGAATTCTGCCTCGCTATGCGGGTCTTCGTGGTCATGAACGCTGGCTGCCTTACGCTAGCGGTTTACATGAAAGATAACGGGGAAAACGTGAAGCGGGATGTTCTGATATTCTTAGCAGAAAGGGGAATCGAACTATGAACGATCTAATCCCCTTGCTAGCGAGCGTTGAACCCAACTATTTCACGCGCGGAATGATGATCGTTATTGCAATCGGCGTGCTAATAATCTGCGTTGATTGGACGGCGGAAGATAACGAAAAATGATTGGAAGGACGCCTAGCGCCCAACGGGTAAATAGCCCGTTGGGCGTTATGGTCATTTCAAACAAAAACAGCACAACTAACATACTACTAACATGGCTAAGGAAATATACCTTCAAAACGAGGGAATCATTGAGTCGGATGATATCGATTTCGGCGATGAAGAAATCGAATCTGGCGAAGGGAATGGAGAGGGCGAGCAAGACGCGGAAGCGCGGGAAATTGCCCGTATGGAGGCGGTAGCGTATGGAATCGCCAATCTCACCATCGCGGAAAAGCGGGATGTTCTCCGGGATTGGCGCTCGAAGGGAATCATTCCCAAGGACGCCATGAGCGGACTCGATATTGCGATGACTAACACGGCAAAAGCGGACGCTAAATTGGATCAATACGAGTCGAAAGCCCAATGGGACGGTCAGCCCGTAGCGAAAAAGGAAAATGTCGGGAAGGTTAGCGGGGAAGGGATTCGCGATGGTCGCGAAGGCAATAACCAGAAAGGCGAAGACGGCGGAAGCGAAGGCAACGGCGATTCCGAAGGCGATTCCGGCGAAGGAAAGGGCGAAGGAAAGGGCGAAGGCGATGAATCCGAGGGCGAAGGCAACGGGGATTCTGAATCCGGCGAAGGCGAAGGCGAAGGCGAAGGCGAAGAAGATGGTGAGTCTGAATCCGATTCTGAAAAGGACGGCGAAGGCGAGGAAAGCGAAAAGGATGGTGATTCTGATTCTGAATCCGAAGGCGATGAAAAAGACGCTAAGGATGAAAAGCAGTCCAAAAAGGACGCTAAGAAAGACGCCAAAAAGGACGCTAAGAAAGACAAGAAAGGCGAGGGCGAAGGCGAAAAGAATAAAGAGCCGGAACCGGAACCGCTTCGTCACGCGCAATTCCCCGAATTGCTGCTAATGATCCAAGCGCGAGTCCATGCTTGGCTTACAGGTCCGGCTGGTTCATTTAAAACCAGTGCTGCCCAACAAGCGGCAAAGGTTTTAGGGCTTCGATTCCGCTCTAAAAGCTTGTGCGCTCAAACGACTGAAACGTCCTTTTTGGGCTATATGAATGCTACCGGGCATTACGTGCGGACTAGCTTTCGTGAATGCTTTGAACACGGCGGAGTTTTCTGTGCTGACGAGATTGACGCGGGCAATGCCAATTGCCTTAGCGTGTTGAATTCGGCCCTTTCCAATGATGAATGCGCATTTCCCGATGGAATGGTGGAACGTCACCCGGACTTCATCTGCGTTGCTACTGCGAACACCATCGGACACGGAAATAACGCCCAATACGTTGGACGCAATCCAATCGATGGCGCTACCCGCGACCGTTTCGCGTTCATTTTCTGGGATTATGACGAATCCCTCGAAATGGAGATTGCCCCTAATAAGGAATGGTGTTCCTGGGTTCAATCATGCCGGGAGGCAGCTAAGAACCAAAACACCAAGTGCATCATTTCGCCCCGCGCAACGCTAGATGGGTGCAAGCTGCTAGCAGTCGGAATGATCTGGGACAGAGTAACTAGTGCCGTGATCTGGCGCGGGATGGCCCAACACGAGCAAGTTGCCATTAAGGCAGAAGCGCGGACTATCTATCTCAAGAAAAGCGAGGGAAAAGGATGGCGCGTTCGTCCTTGATTGGCGTGCTAAGGCAACGTGACTAATGCGAAGTCAGCCCTAGTAGGTGAAAGCCTACTAGGGCTGGATTCTCTTTAGACTGCTCAAAACTAACAAATACACAATGATGAACTACGTTGAAAAACCAGCTAACCCGAAATTTGGGTTTAGCCATTATGAGAAATACGAAGACACGCTAGATTTTCTGGCTTGGCTCAAGACGCCTAAAAACCCAACATTTGGCGGGAATTCGTCAAATCGCGGAGGTGATACTAAATGGTTTGGCGGGACCGCTAACATGACAGAGGCATTGAAGTTAGCCGAATTCGGATGGCCCGAAGCGCCAAAACTGGACGCTAAAGGAGCGGGCGGAATTGGCTTGCTCGATTCATTTAGCGCGGAAGGTGCAATTGAAATGGATTATAGCGTGTCCGGCGGTGTAGTGGACGTTGGGCTTTATCTGTCTGGCATTCCTGAATGTATGATGGAATTCCAGGAAACTCCCGCCCGCCATGCTCGCCGGATAGGGCTGGAACTATACGCTAACGCTGGCGTAGGTAGCGACGCAATGGAACGCCGTGGGGCCGTGATTACTGCCCTTTGTGAGGCGATTACACGGTCTAATGATTCGATTGAAGTTGTTCTGATTCTGCGATGGAACACGAATAGCGGAAGCCATTGCTGCGCGGAGGTTACGGTTAAGCGCGCAACTGAGATTATGTCGCCCCAACATCTGGCTTTCTGGTGTTGTAATACGGCGGTTTTCAGGCGGTTCGGATTTAGCTGGTTGGAGCATCTGCCCACTAGATTCAACCATGGAAGCGAAGGGCATTATGGCTATCAGAACTGTAACTCGCTACCTAAGGCATACTCGGATCAATTTGATCTGATTATGCAAGGTCATCCCTCTAGCATGAGGGAAGCGGAAAGGCAATTTCATGAAGCTTTAGCAGCCATTAACGCACGCTAAGAACCTCCCACCCCTACCCTGCTAACGGGTAGGGGTGGATTAATAAACTCAGAAAGGCTAGGAAAATACGAATATGAACTTGGAAGAACGATTGAGAAATGAAGGAATGTCGGATCAATTCATAGCCCGCGCTAAGGCCGGGCTGGATAGGTTAGCGGCCCTTCCGCGCCTTAATTCAAGGCTTGTGATAACACCGGGCGTGAGGGCGCTAATCGATGATGAAATGCGCCTTCTATGCGCCGGGGCCGAAATGCTGCGAAGGCATCTATCGGGCGATTGGGGCGATGAGACGCTGCCGCCTGAAGATTGGAGCGCGAACGATCACGCCCTCGTGTCCGGCGCTCGCCTGCTAAGCGCGCATTTCGTGGTTGGCATCGGGGACGTTTGGATTATCACGGACGCCGAAAATGACGAGGGATTCCGTGAATGCACGACCATTCTACTCCCGTCCGAATACTAAACTCAGAAAGGCCAGTGTCCTATAGCCCGTCCGGCTCAAAACCGGGCGGGCTATTTTTTTGCCCGTGAAAGCCCGTCACTGGTAACAAAACGTCACTAGTGACAGGCCGCTAATCTCGGAAAGGCCAGCCGTCACTAGTGACAAATCGTTACTAGTGACGGCTGGAATCAGGCGACAATGGACAGGGGGGCGGGCTGTATCTCCTTAAGGTCACGTTCAATCGTTTTCCGGCTAACCCCCACCTTGCTAGCGATTTGAGACGGCGAATTGCCTGACGCATGGAGTTTCTGCACCTTGGACAATCGAAGGGCCTTAGCGGTCGCCTCACGTTCGATTCTGGCCATCTCCCGCTGATCCCGAAGGGCCTGGGCCTGGGCTTCCTTAGCGTCAACTTCCTCCCTTGTCGCGATCCCTTCGGCACTGTCTTTGATCTGGTCGATAAGACCTTCAATCATGCAGGCCAGGATTAGCGCGGGAGCCATCGCAAAGGCTACCGGAATCCAGAAGTTTTTAGCGGTCCATGCTTCCTCTAAGGGGATGACATGAAGGGCGTTCGCCGCGACCGATGCCAAGCTAAAGGCGAAGACGCCGAACCGATATGACCAGCACGATTTTTCGGCCATGGTTTTCCTCAACGCGCTAACGCCGCACGCTAAGATTCCACCGTCGATAAAACAGGGGACCAACCAGGACAAATCCGGGGCCACACCATAGAGTTCGGCGGCTTCCGAGACGGCCCTAAAAGATGCGACAAACGCAAAGACCGCGATGGTCAAAACGATAGACACGTTCGAGACACTTAAGCCAAGGTAAAGGTCGCGAGTTCCGATCTTTTTCATGCGACAAACCCTAGCGCCAAGAATGGACAAGATCAAGACAAACTTAGCGCCACGTTTCCCCGATGCGAACGGGGGCAAATGTCGCTAAGTCTGTCCCGATGAATGTCGCAAAAATGTCGCTGGTTGTCCCGCTAAATGTCGCTGGGTTTGTCCGGCTTTTGTCCCTTGGGCTTGACGGCCTTTAGCTTCCCGTCTGTCCCGACTTTTTCCTTGTTCGACTTCCCGCAATTGGCCCTAAATTTGACCCCTAAAAGTAGCGCCTGCCGATAAAATTCAAGCCTGCTGGAAGCGTAGCTTTGCTGCTCCCAACAGGCTTCGATAATCGCCCAATCATCCGCCGTTAAATTAAGGCTGATCTGGCGGTGAGTTTGGCGCTTTTTGCGGTGTCGGGCTTGCCTTAGCGCGCCCTTATCCGCCATGCCCCAGTTCCGCTAATGTCCCGGCCAATGTCGCGATGTTGTCGCGATTGAATGGAACCTCCGCACTCATGCTAAAGCGGGAATGGTGGATGGTGACGCGCATCGGCTCCGGCGTGGCGTGATCCTCCCCGAACACAGGGCGGGCGATCTTCTCCGCGCTGGCGGCGTTAGCGGCCATTGGCGCTTTTTGCTTGGGGCGCTTGGCCATCTTCTCATGAAAGTCCCGCTCACTAGCGGCTTCCAGGGCGATGCGTTGGGCGACCGGGCCGAGTTCATTCCAGGCGTGTTCCACGTCGGCAATGAGCTTGCGGCATTCATCAACCCCGAATTTCACCACGTCCGTTCCAGTTACTCCCGGCAGTAGGCCAGCACGGCGGCGGACTCTGATTTCATCGCGAAGTGCGGAAATACCCATGTTTTCGATCATAATTATTAGAATTAAGGATTAGGAATGCCTTACGTTCTCATAAACGCTAACTAGCGCAAGCACAAAATGGAAAAGCCCGCTCGATTTTCAGGTCGAGCGGGCTTCCGTGAGATCCCTGATGAGGCACAACCACACACTCTACAGGAGCGGGGAAGGGTTAATTTAGCCCGTTCCTGGCGGCTTTCAAGATCGGAATAATTCCAAATGATCGATTTCCTGGCTCAGTTCTTCAATCCGTTTCCTTGCGCTTGAGGCAACGATTGGATGATCTGATTCGCGTAGCCTTTGCTCCTGACTGATTAGCATCCCCTGGAGTTCCTTGATCCTGGCCCGCCGCTTCTCGCCTTCGGTTGGCCCGCTAAACGACTTCGCCTTGCCAAGGACTGTTAGCGCATTCCTGGCCCGGTCCACTTCGCCACCCCAGTTATTCAGCAGGATCTCCACAGTGGTCCTGCGAATGTCCATCATGTCGTTGGGGAGGTTGGCGGCGTAATAGGCTTCCACCATGCTAAGGGATTCCTCGTCCATCATCCCGGCCTTCGCTAGCGCGGCATACTGACGGCATTCCTTTTCGCTCCATGGCGTTGTGTCCCTGCGCCGGAACTGGCGAAGGGCGTTGATCCGCTTTTGATTAGCGTCCGGTTCCCACCCGGCTTTCGGCTTTTTAGCGCGGGCCTTAGCGGGCGGGGGAGGGGATTCATCGAACTCATCGAACGAGATAACAATCCCTTCAGGAATGGGCAAAGATTGACCAAAGATTGACCAATCGATACCTAACCTCTTGGCTAGTCCATGCTTCTCGACGGAGTCCCTTAGCGCCCCATGGCGTTTAGCGGACTCGCTAACGCCGCCAGGGAATTGAAAGGTGATGAAATCCACGATCCAATATTTCCGGGGTTCATCCAAGGGGACGATCCGGTTTCCGGCCTGCGCTAAGAATCCGGCGAAATCGCAATCGGTGCCGATCTCAAATTCCATCCGCTTAGCGTCCAACCGGAACACGCCCGCATCATCGCAGTCATCTAGCAGGTAAAGCCAGACGAGTTTATGGGCAGGCTCTAGCTCGCGAAACCATTCATTTCGCCATTTAGCCGTCTCGGTGTGGCGTTTCATGGCTAATCAATGTCGAACGAATTTAGCCCATCATCTTCGGACGCTAAGACCTCGATCTTGGATTCCAGCCGGTTCGTGACGCGATTGACGAGGTTATCGATCTGAGGCTTCCATCCGCCCGTGGGAGCATTATCGCCGCTAGCGCGCTCCATCGCGCCCATCCGTTGCGCTAAAAGCTCAACAGTGTCCAGATCATGGCCGAGATACGCTTCCTTGTCGTTTTTGGTGTAGGTCCAAAAGATAGCGCCGTCACCGGGCTTCGTCGGGAGTCCGAACACCTTGCAGAGGTAATCCTGGCCTTTGCGTGATGTGGCGATTTCCACAGGCCACGATTCACGGGCGCTAATCCCGCACAGCCAAGATTCCATCAGGTCGATGAACTTCCCGCTAAAGTAGCGTCCATTGGATTCCATCCAGTCGGGGCGCGCAACGTCCAATTGCATCATCCGGCGCATTGCGTAAGGCAGATCGAAACGCTTGATGTTGAACCCGATGGCGCGGCGGCTAGCGTTGATGGCGGCGACCGTCATCGCTAGCGCCTTCCGCTCGTCGTCCTCGTCCTCGATCATGATTAGCTTCTTGCCGCCCGCCGTCTTTAGCCCGATGGCGCATAGCATGGAGCGAGTCGGGTCGAGGCAGGCGTCCCGCATGTAATGGTCCCATTTGGGAGATCCACCCTTCGACAATTCGGCGTTTAGCGCCTCCTGCTCGGCAATAGCGGCCTTCAGGTTCTTCTCGATGGTAGCGGGCCGGTTTCCCGGCTTTGTGACCTCCTGCGTTTTAGCGGCGATCCATTCATTCGTGATCTCCGTTGGCTGATCCTCGATAAGGACTTCAGGAGGCGCTAAATGCTCGACTCTTGAGCGGGGGAGGGGCTTCGTTTCGAAGTCAAAAATCAGGTCTGTGGGATTCATGATGGCAATTGTTCGTCGTCAGGTTCAGGAAGCGGGATGGGTCTTAGCGCAAGGATTACGTCGTTTTCCGCCACGGCGTAGGCAAACTGGCGGCGGATTCCGGCGTTGATCTTCTCCCCGTAGGGAGTTAGCACGACCATTTTTTGGCGACGGTCGGAAGGGTGAGCGGTTCTACGCACGATCCCGAATTTCTCCAGGGAGTCGATGGAAGTGGTCGCGCCCGCCGATGTCATGCTAAGCGCGTAACTCAGCGTGGTCATGTTTAGCGGGGTTTCCGCTAACCGGGTGATGATGTAGCAATGCGCCATGGTTAGCACATTGCCGTTTTTTGCGTTGGTCCTCATTGGAATGGAATTTGAAAAAGGTGGGATGAATATCAAAATGGGATGTCATCGTCCTCAAGATCGAACGCGGCGGCGGCGACGGGCTGAGTCACGAGCGGACGGTTCACGAGCGGCTTTCGGGCCTGGGTGGCCGGTTCCGGCTGATAGCCGTTGGATTTCTGGGTGGAATGAGTGGAGGGCGCAGCCTGCTCACGGTCCCCGCGTGGCTTGGTGCGGAGAAACATGACGTAATTGGTGGTTAGCACCAAATCGGCGCGGGCCGTGCCGTCCTTCTGAGTCCACTGGTTGACCTCGACCTTTCCAGCGACGCGGACGGTATCGCCCTTGCCGATGTGGTCCGCGAGCTTCTCGGCGCTATCGCCAAATACCACGATGTTCCACCAGACCGTAATTTCTTCGCCCTTCACGTAGCGGTTTTCCGCTAGCGAGAATTTGGCGAACGTCACCTTTCCATGAATGACTTCAACGTCCGATCCGAGATTGCCGATGATTTGAGTTTCTGAAAACATGATTTTAGCGAGTGAGAGTTAGCAGGGAACGGGATTATTGAGCGGTGGCTTTAGCGGCTGCCTCGGCCTTTTTCTTAGCGATCTTTTGCAGGATAGCGCTGGTGAGCGCGGCGGCTTCCGATTCCGCCAGCATGGACGGGTCGGACGTGCGATTTTTGGAGAACGCTAAAACGCCTTTGTCGCGGTTCTCCATGGACATTTTAGTCCCTTCCATCAGCTTCATGAGTTGATCGTAGGTTTCCTGGGTGAGGTAGTCCTCGGTTGCCTCGAAGGTTTTCACGGCGGCGGCTTCCAGCGGCTCTTGCTGGCGCGGAGCGGGCTTTTCAACGAATGCCTGAGCCATCTGGCGTTGCGGTTCCGGCTCGCTATCTGCGTCCGGCTCGGCCATCACGCCCGGTTTGACAGGAATGCACAGGCCGATAAAGCAGGCGTATTTGAAACTGCCGCTAATCGCCTTGTAGGTGGCTTTGTCGCCGAAGTCCTGGCCTTCACCCGGCATTTCAACGACGCGGCTCGATCCATCCGGCGCGATAAACGTCCAGCGAACCTGGAGCAGAGTCCGATAGGTTACGCGGTCGTTCCCGGTTTTGTCCTTGCTGAAGATCGATTCGGTCTTGCAGTCAAGCACTTCGGAGCCGATACCCACGCCGAAAGCATGGAACACGGGGCCGAGTTCGTTTAGCGCGTCATCGATCCCACGGAAATTGAACCCTTGGGATTTGTTCTGATGGTTCTTTCCGATGTTCCCGATATGGCGGGAAACTTCGGTCAGTAATACGTTGATGGCGGGACCGTTGACGACGGTAGGTTGTGATAAATCAGTCATGGAATGGGATATTAGAGTTGGGCGTTGAGGGGTAAGGGGATGGGGTTAGCGGGCCTGGGTGCAGTCGTGAAGCATTTCCTGTTTCAGGGTCGGTTTCCAGCCTTCCGCACGGGTGCGGGGCGCTAGCTTCGGCTCCAGGGCGCGTTTGTCGTAGTTGCTAGCGAGCGCCAGCAACGCCTGCGACGGGGCCGGGAGTTCGTGGACAGGAGTTCCTCGGAATCGCATGACGTAAACGCATTTGATGGCGGGATTCCTGCCCGTGCCTTGCCGGGTTTCTTCGATAACGTCCCATCCGTTGATCCCGGCGAAACGCTTATTAACATGGGTGACGGTCAGCCCGTGGGCTTCCACAGTTGGAGTAATGTTCATTGTGAGATACGAGTTGATTTGAATGTTTTGCCCTCTTTGCGGACAAGAATTAGCGTGAACGGGAACATTTCGGCGAACACCTTGAGCTTGACTGCGGCGTCTTCCCTCATAAACCCCTTGGTTTCATGGAACTGGACCTCACCATTAGCGAGAACCACCATGAAATCAGGGTAGAAGAAACAGCCGTTAGCGAGCTTAAAGCCCACTTTTTCATATTCCCATAGCGCGACTTCTCCCGCCCTCTTACGCAATTCGAGCAGTCCTGCATAGGACCGTTCGAGATTGTTTTTGAAGGCGGGTGCCGGAATTTGAGCGCGAAGAACCATAGACACCGTAATTATACGGGGTTGCTAATAATACGCAATATAAAGAATTGAATCTTTATATAAAAACTACTGAGCGACCGGCTCGGCAGTTTCTTGCTCGTCCAGCATTTGCTGGATAGCGCCCTGGATAACATCCATGGACTCGGCGCGATTGGCTTCCTTGATCTGGTCAATCTTGCCTTGCTCGCGCGTGTATCCGTAAACCGCGCCCTGGACCATGCCGATGATGGACGCGACAGTCATATCATCGAGTCCGAAATATTTGCCGCCGATGGTGATAGCGACCGCGCTAATAATGCCAAGGGCATTCATGCGGAATTTCTTGGAGGGGGTGGCGTCCGGCGTCTTCACGGCGGTTTCAACCTGTTTCGCGATGCCGATAATTTTAATCAGCCCGCCCAGCTTCTTTAAGGGTCCGTTCATTTCTTGATATGTTGGAAGATGCCCATAAGGGCGGATTTTAGCACCTTCTCCTGGTCACGGGTTAGCGTAACCCGGCGAGGGGAAAGCATTTGGAGAGTTAGCAGGCCAACGGCGGCGCGGACCTTGGCGGGATTTAGCGGACGGTCGGGGAGGGGTTCGGTCACGGATGAAATGAGCGCGGCCATTCCGGCGCTAAAAAGCTCATCATCCGCCTTAGCGTCCGCCTCGCGCTCCGCCTCGTAATCAGCCAGCATGTCCAGAATGACGGGCATTTCAGGGAGCTTGACGGGGTTGGAGTCCTTCCACTCGATAGCGTCGTCCCGAAGGGTCCATTCGCAGCCGGGGAATTTGGCCGCTAACATTTCTGGGAGTAGGTCGAGGTTCATGATTATGCGGAGTATTCGATGATATCCATGGAGACGCGGGGCGCGTTACCGAAAAGGGAAGCCTGGGCGCTGGAACGGTTGATATAGCCCGTCCCGGTCGTAACCCCGAAGCGAACCGAAAAAGTCGTCGCGCTTGCGGCTGCGCTTGCAACAATACAGGTCATGGTCATGCAGTTAGATGAGTCGCATGACATGTAAGCGGCCTGGATGGCGTCCGCCGTTGAGTCGCGGAACATTGCAAACATCATATTCAGGCTGGCACTCCCATTGCACATAGGAGCGTTGAAGGTCACGATCAACCAGCTTGATGCGCTTTTCGGCGTGATGGTGCAAGTCAGGACTTCGGTTCCCTCGCTAAGTTGCGGGGTAGTGCCATCGAGCGCCGGGGTGGTGGTAGTGGTGGAAATCTTGACCGCGCTAAAATTGCTAGCGCGGTGAAGAACGCGGGCAGATCCGCCAAACGCGGCGATAGCTTCCGGCGTAGTTTTCAGGAAGGACGCTCCTTGCTCCAGAAGAATGGAGTCCGTCACCGCTAGCGTCGCGGCAGTCAGGCCGCTAATGGTTAGATGGGCGGGGGCGGCGGCTCCGGTGGCGGCCTTCCCAAGGAATCCGCATCCGGTGACGTTGGCCATCATGGCTAGCGTGATGGAGGCTGCGCCGGAAAGGATAGGGGACCAGCTGCCCGCGACCGTGGAGACGCCATAGTAAGCGACCTTCGTATCAACCTGGAAACCAACCTGCCCAATAACAACCGGGACGGCGGCGGTTTTAGCGGCGTCGTTCGCGAAAATCTGGGTCACGTAAACGTCGGTGGCGATCTTGGCTAGCGTGACGGCATTATTAGCGATCTTGCCCGTGGTCACTCCCAGGTTAGCAAGCATTGCCGTTGTAACGCCGAGCGCGGCGGCAGTGAACTTTGACCAGCTTCCCGCAGTTGTTGCGGTCCCGATATAAAGCCGGTCCCCGTTATCGGCGGCATCGTAGCTAACGCCGATCTGCCCGACAAAATCAGGGATGGCGGCGGCTTTCGTTGCTTCGGTGAAAAGCTTCGACCCGATCCCGATGGAAGTTTCCTCCAGATTCAGGAGCGCCAGGATGGCCGTCACATCGTAAAGAGCGAGGTCGCCGGACGAATCCAGGCCGAAAAGGATTGATGCCTGATCCTTGACGCTAAGGGCCGAAAACGCATCTGATCCCTTCGTGAAGGTGATGGCGCGACTCAACTGCTCGCGGAACTGCTGGCAGATCATAGTAAGCCGATTTAGCCCGGTTTCGATGGATTCCACGGGCATGGAATCTTGTTCAACAAGGTCAATCGGTTGCTCAACATCCAATTCCCGATAGATCGTAACCGAGGACGTGGCCGGAATCGCGGAGTCCGTTACCAACTCGTCATCCGTCACCACATAATCAGCGGCGTCTAGCGTGGTTTCAACGCCGTCCTCGTCGATCACGCTAACCTTTACGTCCGCCTCGTCGATATAATCGAACGGGATGGCATAGGGATTAACGGCGCTAGCGTTTCCTACGTAGGTTACGGTCGAACTGGAGTCGGTTACTGGCATTGGATTTTAGCTCGCTAAGGTTGGTCTATTATTTAGCGTCGGTCAAAAGGAAAGATCCGGGATTAGCGTCTGGATCTGCTCGCGCCGTCCTTCGATCTGGTCGATGCGGTCGATCTGGTCGCTATTTAGCTCCCACCCCTGGTAATTTTCATTGATAACGTCCGCCGTTGCGTTCACGCCCACGCCGTTAGCGGCCCCGATGGTTTCCATCTCATCGACGGGAACACCGAAGCGAATGGCCGCGCTAACCTCCTTGGCGAACTGCTCGAAGTTGCGCTTCTTAGCGTTCACGGACTGGCGGTATCCATCCAGCAATTCCTCATCAGGCACGTTGCCGTCGCGGGTCGCCGGAGTGGTAAAGAGCCGGGTGGAGTTCATTCGGGCGTTAGCGTATTCGCGGGCCTTGAACGAGATAGCGTTTTCAGGATTGATGGTCGCGATCCGTTGGCCGGTCATGATGGCGGCGATTTCGGTCGCTAGCCCATAATCCCGGCCTTCGTCCTTGCCCTCGCCATGGATGGCTTTATTGATCCGCTCCGCGCTCTTTAGCGCCCCTGGCTTGATGGCGCTAAGGATATGCTCGATCCCCAGTTTCATCTTGGTATCGAAATCGGCTTGAGGGTTCCAGATTTCCCGGCCCTGCGTTCCGTTCTCTTCCTTCGTGCGGTTGCGGGCCACGTCCAGCAAGACTGCGGTTCCGATTTCCTCGCTCACGAACGGCTTGATTAGCGTCCCAAGAGCCTGGGCAATCGCCTCATCTTCCGGCAGGCCGCGAGTTAGCGCGACGAATGGGTTCTTGAATGTGGCGAACGGGTCCACATAGGAGAGATTGATGTAGCGCGGTCGGCCCTTTGAGTCTTTTGGAAGGTGAGCGACCATGGCGTTTTGGTCCCATGGCGGCATAAGCTCGCGCATTGCCTCGTCGTCATCGTCGCTCGTCCCGGTGATGTAGGACATGAAGGCCGCGAACATGATCGGCAGGGATTGAGCCGTAATCAGGCCAGCGATCCGCTTCCCGCCAATCGCCTTCAGATCCTTATCCTTGATTTCCTCAAGCGCGAGCTTCCAGCCATTGTATTGAGTCCGGTAAACTTCGGACTGGAAGGACACGAACGATCCCAGCAATGGGAATTGACGAATCGCCTTGATGAACTGCGGTGTCATGTCGTAGTTAGGCATCGTCAACTCAACGATCTTAGCGGCCCGGAGCTTCAATTCCTGCTCGGTCATGCTGGGCTTAGCCTTAGCGAGCTTGGCCTTCTCGGATTCAAACGCGATGATCTTCCAAAACGAATCCTCTGCGGAATAGAGGTTAGCAATTCCGTTAACCGTCTTCTTGATGTTGCGCTGAATCTGATTTCCGACAAACTGCTCAAGGGTGATGTCCCCCTGAAATGCGTCCTTGATGGTGGCCTTCATCTCATCAGCCGTAACCGATCCAGCCACGCCTAGCTCGATGTATTCCCGAAGGTCTGCCTCGGCCTGGGCGCTCCAGGTTCCGCTCTTAGCGGCGTCTAATGCCCACGCCGGAAGGATATCAGCCAGCAAAGCGCGGGCGGATTTCCCCGTGTAGTTAGCGACCCCTCCAAGGTTCCCGTTGGCGATAAGGAATAGCGGGTTAGCCACGAAGTTGCGGACGTGCGTGGTTGGGTTTAGCAGGGTGTTCGAATACTTAGCAAGCCCGTTGAATCCAAGCCATGCCCGCATTAGCGCCCCGTATTCCTTCCCGCCCATCTCCGCGAAACCTTCCGCGATTTCCTTGGTGGTATAGAGTCCGGCCAACGGTTCCATGGACTTGGATTCAGCGGCGGCGATTTGATGGACAAACTGCCCCTTAACGTCCGTGAAAAGGAACACGCCAAGCCCCATGTCGCGAACTTCGGTTTGGAACTTATGGGACGCTAAGGACTGCGCCATTTTCGCGATGGTCCGCGCGTAGTTCTCGTGCGCTAAATCGTATTCTCCCCATAGCGCCCGAAGCTCGGCAGGGATCTCTCCGCGCCTCATATATTGACTCATTTCCATGGCCCCTAGCTTCTGGCGGGCTAGCTGGCCAATGGGGCCGTCAGGCGTGATTAGCAGGCGATTGATAGCCCCGGCCATCCGGTCCTCGTATTCCTCGGCGGATTCTCCGGCACGTTGGGGGAGTTGGGTTCTGAGGTAGGCTTTAGCGGTGTTGCGGACGTGAAGATCCACCTTTTCGGACCATTCCGGGTCGCTAAAGCGGCGATAGGCCCGGTTCAGGTAGGTGCCTTTGTTGTCCAGCATCGTTTGCACGATATCGCCTTCGACCACGCCAGCCGCGATTAACTCGTCGGTCATGGCGTCCACATGCGCCCGCATTTCCTTAGCGGTTCCGCGAATCTCCGGCACTAGGTCGGTGATGGCCCGCGCGCCGGTCATGAATTCGTTGATCTGGAACAGGGTTTCCTGGCGAAGCTGGGCTTTAGCGACTGGATTCGATTCGTTCCGGGTGGCGATCTTTAGCGCCCGTTCCATCCGCTTCAGGTTTTGCTCAGCCTGCTTCTCGATGGATTTTAGCAGGTTGGCGGCTTTGATTTTAGCGTCAAAAACGACCTTCGGGAGCTTGCCGCGAGCGGTAGCTTGGCGGCGCAGCATCGCGGTTGCCTCGTTATGGGCGGACTGATTGGACACGAACCCAAGGGTATCGCCCTTGATTCGGAATTGAGGGGCCTTCCGGCCATCCGTCACGCCTTCGGTTCCACGATCCGCCCCAAGGATAGCGCGGGTAGCGTTGAGCCAATCCATTTTAGACGGAGTTTTGAGATCCAGAACAACCTCATCGTGAGCTTGGCCGCTAAGAGCATCACGCTTTTGGGCGCTATTTCCCCCGTCCACGGAGCCGAATACGAACCCGAACCCTTTAACGTGAGTCCAGCCTAGCGCCTCCATATCCTCGATAACGGCGGGGGTAACGCCTGGCTTTTTGGGGATGAGTTCAGGGAACGCGCCCTTATCCGGCGCTTCGGTCATGATGGCGGTAACGCCTTCGGACGGAGCGACTCGGCCTTGCTTCATGCGGGTTAGCTCGACGGTCTTTTCCTTGATGCGGTCGAGAGCGCGGCGGCGGGAATCGCGATCAATCTGGATGTCGTCGTTAGCGTCGTCTTCGAGGTCTTCGTTGAACTTGCGTGACCGGCGCGGAGCGGGCTTCATGGCCGCTACTTCCGCTTTTAGCTCGGCGATCTCGGTTTCAAGATCGGTGATGTCCTGACGGGTAGCGAGCGAGCTTCCGTCAACGATGGTAGCGCCAATCGATTCGACGGCTTGGCGAGCGAACACTTCCGGGTCCGCGTCGTCGGGGAGGGTTAGCGTCTTCTCCTTCAGGAGCGCCTTTTCCTCATCTCTTAGCGTCTCGCCACGTCCGACTTTCTCCCACATGGGTTCCGATTCGATCATCGTGTCCACATGGCCTAGAAGCTCGGTTTGCTTCGGATTCAGATGTTTGGGCGGGCCGGGCTTTACAGGCGGGGGAGGGGCCTGCTCGTTCATTCCTAGCGCGGTTGCTGCGATCTTCCACGCATCCTCGAACTTGCCAACCTCGTTGGTCCGTCCTTCGGCGTCTTTGACGAGATAGGTTCCATGCTCAGTCCGGCGAACGGCGCTCGTCATCGCCTGCTGGCGGGCCGTCTCTTTTAGCATGTCCGTATATTCCACGGTCGCCTTCTTAGCGTCCTCCGTGTTGCGGTCCTTGGTGGCCGCGTTGAACTTCGCCAACGCTTCCTCGTGAGTGGCCGCGCCCGTGATTTGGCCGCGAATCTTAGCATCCCCGATCCCGGCGATTCGCAGTAGGGTTTCATCCCGTAGGAGTTGCATCGCGTTCCCGTCCGC
>Ga0172380_10003276_pt1 | contig 22624 bp, 18 predicted proteins | sample Leawe162metaG_FD_119747 | JGI IMG/M metagenome (GOLD analysis project Ga0172380, IMG submission 119747) | Leachate microbial communities from a municipal landfill in Southern Ontario, Canada - Leachate well 162 metaG | ecosystem: Engineered > Solid waste > Landfill > Unclassified | place...
CACGACGGTTTGAACCCAGCTCGCGTACCGCTTTAATTGGCGAACAGCCAAACCCTTGGGACCTTCTCCAGCCCCAGGATGCGATGAGCCGACATCGAGGTGCCAAACCCCTCCGTCGATGTGGACTCTTGGGAGGGATCAGCCTGTTATCCCCGGGGTAACTTTTATCTGATGATCTTCCGCGCATCTACATGCTACGGTCGGTTCACTAAATTCTACTTTCGTAACTGATCGACTTATGGGTCTTGCAGTAAAGCTGGTTTGTACTTTTGCGCTATCAGTCCGATTTCCATCCGGACCTAACCAACCTTTGTAAACGCCTCCGTTGCCATTTAGGAGGCGACCGCCCCAGTCAAACTACCCACCAGGCACTGTTCCCCCTCTGGTAAGAGAAGAGAAAATGCATAGTAAGAATTATACTAAGCGTTCGCAAATGATATAAATACCATTTGAGTAGTCATTATTCGAAAAAGGATGCAATAATATTCATCTTTTCGACGTCATGAACAATAAAAGTTTCGCTTACTATTTTCTTGCTAATTTTTTTCCAACCTCTTAACAGAGGAGGGTTAGAATTAAAACTTTGATAGAGTGGTATTCCACTGTCGACTCCACTCGGACCGGAATCCGAACTTCAAAGTCTCCCACCTATTCTCGGCAACCAAAATCTCAATCCAATACCAAGTTGTAGTAAAGCTCCACGGGGTCTTTTCGTCTTGCTGTAGGTCGACAGCATCTTCACTGTCATTGCGATTTCACCGGGTCCTTCGTTGAGACAGTTCCCAAGTCGTTACACCTTTCATGCGGGTCAGAATTTACCTGACAAGGAATTTCGCTACCTTAGGACGATTATAGTTATCGCCGACGTTCACTGGCGCTTCAAGGAATAGCTCTCACCACCCCCCTTAACGTTCCAGCACTGGTCAGGTGTCAGCCCCTATACTTCCCCTTACGGGTTTGCAGAGACCTGTGTTTTTGGTAAACAGTCGCTTGGGAAATTTTCACTGCGTCCTGCCCTTGCGGACAGGAAAGACATTTCGCGAACTTACGTCTAGTTTTTTTGCCGAGTTCCTTAACGAAGGTTCTCCCGTTCACCTTAGGCTACTCGCCTCGTCTACCTGTGTCGGTTTTTGGTACGGATACAATATTATTAGCCTTAGAAGCTTTTCCTGGTACCCTGCTTTGTTTTCTCTATCCGGTCGAAACCGAACATTGAGCCATAGCTTGGACTTGTGCGGGGCGGATTTGCCTACCCCACGTCCTCACTATGTCTACGCCAATCCATTAAGGCGCAAAACATACTAGAATACGTCACTCCATCGAATAATATTGTAGTGCAGGAATATTAACCTGCTGTCCATCGACTACGCTTTTCAGCCTCGCCTTAGGACCGACTAACCCTGGGATGATCAACATTGCCCAGGAAACCTTAGACTTACGGTGTGTACGGATTTCACGTACATTGTGGTTACTCATGCCAACATTCTCACTTCCATACGCTCCACCATGGGTCGCCCCTTTGGCTTCAGTGCATATGGAACGCTCTCCTACCAAACCATAATAAATTATGGAGTCCATATCTTCGGTACTATGCTTAGCCCCGGTACATTTTCGGCGCAAAGTCTCTAGTCTAGTGAGCTGTTACGCACTCTTTAAAGGATGGCTGCTTCTAAGCCAACCTCCTAGATGTTTGAGAAACTTCACTTCCTTTTCCACTTAGCATAGATTTTGGGACCTTAGATGATGATCTGGGCTGTTTCCCTTTTGAGTTCCGACCTTAGCGCCGGAATTCTGACTGCCATGGTACGCATCGTCAAGAATTCGGAGTTTGGTTGAAAATCCTACGGCGAACCGCGAATTCTCATCCAGTAGCTCTACCTCTTGGATGTAATGTCATGACGCTAGCCCTCAAGCTATTTCGGAGAGAACCAGCTATTGCCGAGCTCGATTGGAATTTCTCCCCTACACACAAGTCATCCCCGAGTGTTGCACGGCTCGTGGGTTCGGGCCTCCCCTTGGTTTTACCCAAGGTTCACCCTGCTCATATGTAGCTCGCCCGGCTTCGGGTCTAATCCACGCGACGAACGCCCTATTCAGGCTCGCTTTCACTACGCCTCCGGAGTGTTTGCTCCTTAGGCAAGCCGCGTAAAATTAACTCGTTGGCTCGTTCTGCAAAAAGCACGCTGTCACGGTTGCAAGCAACCGCTCCAACTCTACGTTAGTATATGGTTTCAGTTCTATTTCACCTCCCTCATCGGGATGCTTTTCACCTTTCCCTCACGGTACTAGTTCGCTATCGATCTGAAATAATATTTAGTCTTGGAAGAGTAGTACTCCCAGATTCAGACAGGATTTCTCTGGTCCCGCCTTACTTGAGGATAATTGCATCTGATATGAATGATTTTCGCATACGGGACTATTACCCGCTGTGGTTACACTTTCCAGAGTATTTTGCTAATGATTCATATCTGACCCCTGTCAACAGAGTCCAATTACCTCGCAACCCCACAGCCCGAAGGCTGGGTTTAGACTTTTCCCCGTTCGCTCGCCACTACTTGGGGAATCACATATTGTTTTCTATTCCTCCTGGTACTAAGATGTTTCAATTCCCAGGGTTCGCTCCATAAACCTATGAATTCAGTTTATGGTTTCCAGTAAAAACTGGAAGGGTTGCCCCATTCGGAGGCCCCCGGATCAAAGCTTGCTTAACAGCTCCCCGAGGATTATCGCAGCCAGCTGCGTCCTTCATCGCTTATTTCAGTCAAGGCATCCACCATATACGTTAAGTAACCTTTCTTTATTTAACGGTTAGCAGTTAACAATCACTTATATAAGACCACTCTTATAATGTCCGAATTTGCATTCGAAAAATTGATAACGCTTTGAACAAACATTTCAAACTCTTTGAAATCGTTTTTGATGTGATATATGCAGCAAGCATATATGCACGACCTACTTATTGACTAATTGTGATGGCTGCGCCCAACATGTCATTCCGCTAATCAGAACATGTCACACGTATTCACAATAGACCAAAAATGTTAAGTTACGAATAATGCGGAAAATGTTGGGCAGCTTCTCAGGCTTTAGCTTTTCAGCTTCTTAGCCAGACTGACAAATGTTTTCAGCACTAATTTTTAAAGACAAAAAAAATCACCCTATTGGTGAATTTTCGAGGCACACATAAAAGAGGTCCCGAACTCACCCACTAAATTGTTGTCTGTTATTTCTCAAATGTTTGTGAAATATTTTTTAGACGTAAATCCATAATAGCAGAAAGAGAATATGTGTCAAGCTTTTTAAATCGACAATTTTTTTTATTTTTTCTGATGCCATTTATTTGGCTTATTTAAAGCAAAATTTAAATAAATTAAAAAAATATCGCACCCATAAAAGTGCGATATTTTTCAGTCTATAAACAGTCTTTTTTGCTCTACTTTTTTTCTGTGATATTTTCGCGAATTTTTTTCAAGATCAAAGATGCTTCTTCGCGTCCGCCAAGTCCAAAAGACAGACCAAGTGCTAGCGATATTGCACTGACAAGCCCAATGAAAATGGTGTTAACGAGCGAGGTTGCAATGCCCAGTTGAATGAGGGCTGCCAAGAGTCCGAAAACCACAATCGCCCAGCGGATGATGGTTGCCAGAAGTCCTGCATTCATCACGCCAGCAGCTCGCGTGCTCGAACGAACGATAGTATAAACCAAGCTGCCCAGCAAAAATGCGATTGAGAGAATTATGGTTGCCACCACGATGTTTGGCAGATACAAAAGCACGCTGTTCAAAAATTCCGTAACTTGCGTCAGTCCCAAAATATCAGTGGCCGCCATCAAAAATACCAACATCAAGAACCATTGAACCAGTTTACCTAGAAATTCCGAGAAAGTAATTTCGATGCCGTGTTCCTTGAGTCGTTCTCCGATACTGATTCTTTCGATAGCTTGATCAACGCGCAGCGCCCTGATTATGCGTTCCACAACTTTTCCCAAAATAGAGGCGACCACCATCCCCAACAAAAAAACCAAGATCGCACCAACCAAAGTCGGAATAAAAGTGATGAACCTTACCCACAAGTCAATCAGCGAAGTTGCGATTGCTTGTCCCCATGTTTGGACTGGATTCATACATTTTGTAGAAAGTACCAAGATAGTTTTATGTAAACTATTTTAATAATTTCTATTTTAAAAAATATTTAAAAGTTTTTACAATTTGATTACACCCAAATTTTAGACGCCTGCCAGCTCCTGTTTGAATTCATTGTAGATGTTTTCCAGCAGCGCAATCTCTGGATCACCATCCTCAGAAAGAATTTTCATCTGCGAACGATAGATTTGATCCTGAATTTCATTAATTGAAAAATGTTTCTCATGCGCCTGAACAAAAACAATCGCAATGTCTCTCAAGGATGCAATGAATTTTTCACATTCCTTTTTCTCAGAAAATCTTTGCAGTAGTTTTTCAGCGATAGCATAGATCTGCGTTATTGTGTCATAAACAACACTGAAATCATCCTTAATACTTTTGAGTATATCTTCGTCCAATGCGGTGTCGGCGCTAAAGAGTTGCATTTCAGTTTTGATTATTTCATCCTTGATGGTCGTGGGACTTGAATCATAGATGCGACAGCGCGCAAAAACTTTCTCCATGGAAGCCAGATAAACTACAAATGATTTGAGCGCCTCATATTCGCCGAATTTTTCAGTCAGTTTGGCAGCCACTATGTCAATTTTCTTTAGTTCATGCTCCGCTTCAATTTCATGTTCGATCTGAGACTTTTCAAATTGTTCGTATGAATTTGTCATATACAAAATTTAGCAAAAAATTTAAACACCAAGAAAACAAGTTTCCAGAAATCAAACACTGTTGATTTATAAACATATTATAGCATATTTTTGCAAATATTTACAGTAAGAAACTACTTTGACACAAATTTGGTTTCTTACGATTAAGCTATTTTTTGGGTGACCGGATTACTTTACGGTGTAAGTAGCGATATTGCTTTTTCTGCCGGTATTTGTTGCTATCACATACCATGAATATTTCCCTGGCAATTTATTCATGCGATAAGCAATGGAGAACTTGCCCTTCGCATTGGCATATACGGTTTTTGGAGAATAATATCCGCCTTTACCGTTGCCGAAATACACCAACAGCTTACTGTTCTTAGTGAAGTAAGCACCAGACTGAACCAGTACTGCTCCGCGCTTAATTGTCTTGGGTGAATTTGCTATTTTATTGCTTTTTTTCTTTTTCTTGGTTTCTTTCTTATGATGACTTTGTGATGACTTTTTTTCAACAGTTGAACTCGCGACAACGGTTGTTTGAGTCACTGAAACAGGTTGCTGCACAACAATTGGGGCTATATAATTGCAGCTTTGTGAGATAATTGAATTGCCTCCGCTACAGCCACTTGGCGCACTGGTTTCCACACTGCGTGTTTGAGTGCTATCGGACTGACAAATTCCCCACGCGGAATATGTAAACGAGTTGCAAGTCGGTGGAACATAGCTGCAAGTTTGAGTGAGTGTTGGGTTTCCAGCGATGCAAACACTTGGCGTGCTGGTCAAAATATTTCTTGTTTGATTTCCATCAGGCTGACAAGCTCCCCATGCAGAGTAGTTGAAACTCGTGCAAGTTGGTGGAACATAGGCGCAAGATTGTGTGAGTGATGGGCTTCCGCCAATGCAGTCAGCAGGTGTGCTGGTCAAAATATTTCTTGTTTGATTTCCATCAGGCTGACAAGCTCCCCATGCAGAGTAGTTGAAACTCGTGCAAGTTGGTGGAACATAGGTGCAAGTTTGAGTGAGCGTTGGGCTTCCGCCAATGCAGTCAGCAGGTGTGCTGGTCAAAGCTGTTCTTGCTTGCGTGTTATTTGATTGGCAAGTTCCCCACGTAGAATATGTAAACGAGGTGCAAGTTGTTGAGCCCCCAACATAAGTGCAACTTTGAGTTAATATTGGGCTGCCGCCAGCGCAACCTACTGGAGAACTTATTGAAATGGTTCTGCTCTGGGTGCTGTCAGGTTGGCAAGTTCCCCACGCGGAATATGTAAACGAAGTGCAAGTCGGTGGAACATAAGTGCAAGATTGAGTGAGCGCTGGATTGCCTCCCGTACAACCAGAAGGTGTACTGGTTGAAATTGTGCGGGTTTGAGTACTGTCAGGTTGGCAAGTTCCCCACGCGGAATATGTAAACGAAGTGCAAGTCGGTGGAACATAAGTGCAAGATTGAGTGAGCGCTGGACTTCCTCCGGTGCAACCTGAAGGTACACTAGTTGAAATAGTTCTAGTTTGGGTGCTGTCAGGTTGGCAAGTTCCCCACGCGGAATATGTAAACGAAGTGCAAGTCGGTGGATTCACCGCAATAGTAAACATGCCTACGCTTTGCAAAATATCCGCGCCAACACCATCATCAGCAATCGCATCCGAATCCGTATAATTTCCAATGGCTATAAAATTCATTTTAATGTCAGTTGAATTGGCGGTGACAGTTCTTAATGCTTTAAATGTGAGCGTTGTCACTAGCCCTGCAGAGGTATTTACACCTGGCGTTGGTTTTGCCATAGCTATGGAAACTTTTCCAGCCGTTGCAGTATCAATAATATTGCAAAGTTTTCCCTGTGCTTGAGCCTGCGATACGCAAGCATTGTCGCCAGCATTGTTAAAGATGGATGCGCCAACATTCGGAGCGCCCACAAGTTGAAAATTTGTCGCATTATATTGAACAACAGCATTAACAGCAACCACACTTGATGAGTTCGTATTTAAAATAACATCAACGGAAAAATTAGCACCCTGAGTCACTGTTAAGGTGTTGCTGCTGCCTGATTTCAGACTCAATGTTGCGCTGGCACCAGCTGATTGAGAAAAAATTCCACCATCAATTCGCGCGATCCAAATAGCAGCAGCGGCCAGACCACCGACAAAAGCCAATATTATCGCACCTTGCCAAGTTTTCACCTGTGTCTTTTTCATGTAGACAACAGTCCTTTTCCATTTAGGAAAAATGTCATCAACAAGATTGTCGATTGGCCTGTTTGTTGATGAATTTCTTTTGTTGTTTTTTTTGAACATACCCAGTAGTAGAAATTCAAATGAGCTATGCTCAAAAAAATTATCTGACTTGAATTAAATAAATTAAAAAAAACCTTGATAAAAAATTTACTATTCGCTTGCCCAATATTTTTGAATTTTCACTACTGGGCATATTTTTTTAAAAAAAATTATGATACTCTAATAAGCCCAATAATATCAGCCAGTGTGATTATACCGACAAGTTCATTTTTTTCATCAACAACCGGCACACTGCTAAGCTTCCTGCCTTTGAGCAGACCAAAAAATTCATCAGCGTCAGCATCTTGCTCAATCGTTATGCAGGGAGAGGACATGATGTCGCAGGCCTTTGCATTCAAAAGAGCTTCAATTTTCCACTGCTCAGCGTTGTGGACATGGGTATGAGCTTTCTTATCTTTCAAAAATTCTATATATGTAGGCAGATGTATTCCCACTGAACCTTTTGTGAAAAAATCTGTTTCCGTGATTATACCCACCACCTTTCCCTTTTCCATGACCGGCACAGCATGAATCCTGTTTTTAACTAAAGTTTTTGATACGTCTGTGATTGAATCATCCGCTCCAACAAATATGACCTCCTTAGTCATGATATCTTTTACTTTCATACCGGGCAGTAGAAATTCAAATGAGCTATGCTCAAAAAATTTCTTATTTTTTATTATAAAATTGTAACGGATTATAGAAATTGCCTTTTAGCACTAAATAAAATTCAAATACATTTTGAATTTTCACTGCCCGGCATAATTATAATTCTTCAATATTAATGGCGGTTAGTTTATTTGTTTCATAAAAATTTTCAACTGAAACGATATCAATGATGTCCTCTTCGCTGAGCTCATCCAGTGTTCCACCCACAATTGGAGTATTTTTTTCAACCAAAACAAGAAACTGTTTGGTCACTGTTGGCACCTCAGCATCTCCCTGTTCATCAATGTTTTGATTGTCTTTCAGCTTGCTTTGATCTGGAATGTCGGCGTCCACTGTCAAAAGGAGATCACCATTGTCATCGTCAAAAACATCCACCTGCGTTATTGTTCCCACAATCTCATTGCTATCCTGAATATCTTTTTCCGCAGATTGTTCTTGAGGCTTGTCCTTGCTTGGGTTTTTTTCTGCTGGCTGCTTTTCAATTGCAGTTTGTGGCAATTGTGTGACAACATTTTGCTGCTCAGGAGCACTACCTTCCTTTTGAAATTTAAAAACAAAATAAATTATAATCGGAGTGACGATAATTATCACTAGAACTAAGAAGGTTTTTTTCATTGAAAATTGATTCATAGATTATTTTGATTAAAAAAATTTAATAAATATTTCTTCTATTACGTAACATGCTACGTAACAATTTTATTGCCACTTACTCATCATGATTCCCAAGTCTCTCGTGTTCACCACATTGTCAGCATTGACATCGGAAACTGTTCCAACTTTCAACCAATTCGTTACCAAGATTAAAACATTGGAGATATTGTAAGTCACAGGAATGTTGATAGTATATGTTTGAGTTTTGACAGCTTCACTGTTGCCGGCTGTGTCTTTGGCAAAAAACTTCAGCGTGGTGGTTGAGGAAATATTGATCGGGGAGGAATACACAGCTGAAGAAGTGGTTGGGGTTGATCCATTGGTGGTGTAATAAATTGTGGCAGTTTCATTGGCAGTGAGAGTCACATTTTGAGCGGAGGTGAAAGTGCCGCCTGCAGGATTTGCAGTGGTGGAGGGAGCGGTGGTGTCGGCAGTGCCTTCTCCGATAACGTAGTTGGCTGGGATAGCAGTTGTACTAACCACAATATCATCATAGGCTATCCATTGATTAGCAAACGACCCTCCTGGATTATCCATATTTCCACCAAATTCTACAGTGTTCCAGCCAGGAGATGTGCCTGATTGACTATTCCACTGAATTGCTGAATCATTTCTCACCATCACCCCGTCATACCAAACTTGCCACACTCCATCTTGGCTGATGCCTGTATTTTTCTTAACTCTCATTTCCCATTTGTGCCATTGACCGTCAGCAAAACCGCCTGCGCTATTTGGAGCAGGCGCAGTAAGAAAAAATGGATAATCCATATTTCGCGGCCTATCTGCACCAGATGCGCCAACAGGAATAATATCATTATATGAACCAGCACATCTATCATAATTTGATTCCTGCGGATCACATCGATAAGCTGCCCTATAAAGAGAGTGTCCTGTTTCCCAAGGATAAGCAGTGCTTCGTGCCCAATTCAAAAGCGCAACAGGAGAAGTATATCCTTCAGGGAAATATTGAAATGCTGATCCAGTCCTATCAAAGTGACTAATGCGAAAAAATTTAACTGCTGATTCTGCCGAATTTGATCCGTATGTTGATTGATACCACAAAGGCGCAGTGGCTGTCGTGCGCGACCAAAACTGGACATACAATTCAGCATAATCAATTGGAAACGTGACTTCCAACTGTGAACCGCCAGAATATACAGCATTTGGATAAATAGCATGAAACGCCTTGTTTCCTACTCCCGAAGTGTGATCAGGATTTCCATCCTTCATTGATTCAACTGTTCCTCCTGACGGCGTATAGTGATTATCAAATCCTGTTGGAGATGTTGTGCAATGATTAACCCCGCCAGTCCAATCTCCACAATCACCATTATATTGTCCAGAAGTATTCCAATCAGGGATAGAATCGAAGTTTGTCTCAAAAACAACCGCTGCATCTGCAGATTTTGGCAGCATCAAAAACATTGCGAACAAACAGATTACCCCAGTTAAATAGTACTGGTACGATTTCACGTGAAAAATTTTATTGATTTTGTTTTGCATAAATTTATTTTGTTACGTAACATGCTACGTAACAATTTTATTGCCACTTGCTCATCATGATTCCCAAATCTCTGATGTTCACAATATTGTCAGCGTTGACATCCGAAACAGTTCCGGTCTTCAGCCAATTTGTTACCAGAGTTAAAACATTGGAAATATTGTAAGTCACAGGAATATTAATAGTGTAAGTTTGAGTTTTGACAGTTTCACTGTTGCCGGCTGTGTCTTTGGCAAAAAATTTCAGTGTGGTGGTGGCAGCAATGTTTATGGGAGATGAATACACAGTTGAAGAAGTTGTCGGGGTTGTGCCGTTGGTTGTGTAATAAATTGTCGCAGCTTCATTGGCAGAAAGTGTCACACTTTGCGCTGAGGTGAAAGTGCCGCCTGCAGGATTTGCGGTGGTGGAGGGAGCGGTGGTGTCAGAAACCACGGCACCAGGAATATAGTCAGCTGGAATACTGGTGGTACTAATGACAATATCATCCACCAAATACCATTGATCTGCGGGAGTTGCGCTGAATGTGCTATTGCTGTTTCCACCAAATTTAATCAGATTAAAGCCAACCGGAGTGCCCGATGTTTGCCAGCGCAATTTTGTGGCATTGGTTTTTTGCACACCATCAATCCATGCCTGCCAGATTCCATTATTTGTCCCAATATTGTTCATTTTGATGTGATAAACCATTTTATGCCAAGAACCGTCAAACATTTCTCCCTGAGCTGTCGGAGATCGATACGCATCATCGAAATTATATGGGTCATCAATTGTCGACTTATCGGATCCACAAACACTACGCCCATTCCATATGGTCGTATCCTGACAAACTCCCCAAAAATTGTCTTCATTATTGCCCGTGTCTGGCCAGCCACGAGGTCCATCATTGTGACGCCACCCCCAAGAGGTGTGCTTTGGCTGAACCAAAATAGATGGAGCTGAACGGAAACCTTGCAGATGAGTTTCAAACCAATTGTCCGTCATATTATATCTTCTTTCAAGTCTGAAAAATTTAAAACCGTCATCTCCAGGGGGATCCGGCCACTGCCATCCAGGCTGCGCCTTAAACCAAAACTGAACATACAGTTCTGGATATTCCACCCCAAGATATTTCATAAGAATACCGTCTCCCGGCCAATTTGCACCCGCGACTGATTCCTGCCTTATGATCAATGACTTACCAGCTGAATTCGTATGATCGCCACCTGTTGGCGGTGCGGCTATGCTAACAACGGGATTTAGCCCGCCAACACCAGGCATGCTTCTATACGCACTCCAATTATTTGGATAAGTGTTAGCTGGACAAACATTTCCTGCTGGTGCGCCAACACCCAGCGGAGAACATTCAAATCCTTCATAACTATTCGTCTTATTCCAATCTGCTTGTGCATCAAAATTTTCCTCAAAAACAACCGCTGCCCTGACGAAATTTGGCAAGAAAAAAAACATCGACAGCAGACAAATTACCCTCATGAAGTAGTGCTGCTGCAATTTCATAGAATAAATTTTAGTGATTTTATTTTGCATATTTTCAAATTTTATTTTTTGATACAAAAAAACCTAAAAAATATTATTACTTTATTCTAGTAATAAATTTTTTAGGTCGGTTCTGCCAGTCAACTCCCCGCACTGCATTGGCAGCCAAGATTTTTGAAAAATATTTTCCATTTTTCGATGCGGATCAAAGTTCCCTAAGATTTCATAAACTGTTTTCACTTATTAATATTATATCACATACCGCCTTTTACGTGTCAAGAAGTTATGCACTTTTTCATTGAAGCAAAAATCCACCCAGCAAGGGTGGATTTTCAATTTACAAACAAACATTATTTCCTACACGTCCAGATTTTTCACATTCTTGGCATGAGTCTGAATAAAGCGCCTGCGCGGCTCAACATCAGAGCCCATCAAGATATCAAACACTTTGTCGGCTTGCTCAGCGTCTTCAATTTCTACTTTCATCATTTTTCTGTGATCAGGATCCATGGTTGTGTCCCACAGCTGTTGTGGATTCATTTCTCCAAGACCTTTATATCGTTGAATGGTCACACCGGCAATTTTTTCGATGTCGCCACCACCTTCTTCGATTTCCTCTTGAGTCAACCCGTCTACCGCCGAGTTATGTTCATCTTCACCTAATTCTTTTTGAAGCTCCTTCTTGGCAGCTTTTTTCTCAGCTGCTTTTTCATTGCCCTTTTCAGCAGCTTTTAATCTGAATTCATCAACTATCACATCTTTTTCTTCATCCGTATAAACCCAACGCACGTCCTTACCTTTTTGAATTCGATACAGCGGAGGTTGAGCGATATAAATATGACCATTAGTGATCAAGTCTTCAAAGTAGCGATAAAAAAATGTCAAAAGCAATACGCGAATATGTGAACCATCGACGTCGGCATCGGCCATGATAATGATTTTTCCATAACGAATTTTGCTGGCATCAAAAGTTTCCCCAATTCCACAACCCAAAGCAATAATGATCGGTTTAAGGGTGTCAGATTTAACCACTTTATCCAGACTGGTTTTTTCCACGTTCACCAATTTTCCTCGCAGCGGCAAAATAGCTTGAAACATTCGGTTTCTGCCTTGTTTGGCTGAGCCTCCAGCAGAGTCTCCCTCCACAATGTACAGTTCGGAAAGTTCAGCATTTCTGGTGGTGCAGTCTGCCAATTTTCCAGGCAGTGTCATTCCTTCCAAAGCGCCTTTGCGCAACACCGCATCTTTGGCAGCGCGCGCTGCAATTCTGGCTCGCACCGTCAACAGACATTTCTCAATCATCGCCTTGGCGTTGTTCGGATGCTTTTCCAAAAATTCCACGATTCCTTCTGAAGTCACGCTGGAAACGATTCCACGCACCTCAGCATTGCCCAATTTTGACTTGGTCTGACCTTCAAACTGAGGATTGCGCAGCTTCACACTGACCACCGCAGTCAAACCCTCCTTCAGATCTTCAGAAGTCATGCCGCCATCTTTTTCCTTGATCAAATTATTCTTTTTGGCGTAGTCATTGAGCACGCGAGTCAGCGCCATCTTGAATCCAGTCACGTGCATTCCGCCTTCTGGGGTGAAAATATTGTTGGCAAAAGAATAAAGATGCTCCTTGTATCCATCCGTATATTGCAGGGAAATTTCCACCGCCACGTCGTCCACAGTTTTTTCCACATAGACTGGCATTTCATTTTTCACAACTTTGCCACGATTCAAAAATTTCACAAAAGAAACAATTCCTCCATCAAAATAAAATCCATGACGACGAATTTTGTAAGAGTCTTTTTCTGTGACAGCTTCGCGACGATCTTCAATCACAATCTTCACACCCTTGGTCAAATAGGCTTGCTGACGAACGTAATCCAAAATTTTCGTCCAGGAATATTTAATTTCTGGAAATATTTCTGGGTCAGCCTGAAAAATTACAGTTGTTCCAGTATGATCCACTTTTCCAACTGACTTCACATCCCCCTGCGGAATTCCTTTCTTGTATTCCTGTGCCCAAACTTTTCCTTCTCGGCAAGTCTCCACCCTGGTCCAAGCAGAAAGCGCGTTGACCACTGACACGCCCACACCATGGAGTCCTCCAGAAATTTTGTATCCTTCGCCGCCAAATTTTCCACCGGCATGCAGCACTGTCAAAACTGTTTCCAAGGTTGATTTTTTGGTTTGTGGATGAATTTCCACTGGAATACCGCGACCAAAGTCTCGCACTGAAATAATATTGTCCGGCAAAAGTTGCACCAAGATATCATTTCCATTTCCTGCCATCGCTTCATCGATTGAATTGTTCACCACCTCCCAAATCAAATGATGCAGACCTTCCGTAGAAGTTCCACCGATATACATTCCAGGACGCTTACGTACTGGATCAAGACCCTCCAAAACCTGAATTTCCTTTGCGCCATAATCTGATTTCGTCACTTTGTCTTTAGCCATAATTTTAGAATAAAATTTTCAATTTGAAATTTAAAATTTGAAATCAATCTTTAAATTTTTAAATTTTAAAACAGTTTTAAAATTTAATCATTTTATCATTAAGATTTTATTTCAAATTAAAAATTTAAAATTACAAATTATTTATTATTTATATTTCACCAACCTATTTCTTAGTTAAAAAGTAAAGTTCAGCGAGCAAGACACCAGCAACCAATAGTGCTCCATCCCACCATGTCAGAATGCGATATTGCTGAAAAATCAGCAACAAGCACAATAATATTCCCATCAACATACCTTGCCTGAAACTGATCCCAATATGCGCCAATGCACCGTCATCATTTCCAATAACTTTTCTGCGCATCCAAGTAAAAAAAAGAACGAACATTCCCGAGAGAAAAAGCAGTGAGCTGGCAAAAAAAAGAAGTTGCCCGGGCAAACCAGTTTTTTCGGGATCAATTTGTTTCAATACTAAAACCCAAGCCGCAAAAGAAATTGCCGTGGAAATTCTAATTCCCCACAGATATGATTTTAGTGTCATATTTATTTTTTGTTTTTACTTGAAATGCTACTTATCCATTATAGTGGAAAGAACCTTGCAATGCAAGCAAAAATAGCTCTATTTGGGTAGTTTGACAATATTCAAAAAATGCGTATAATAAGGAAGTTATTGTTTCTATAAATATAGCGGGATGGAGCAGTCTGGCAGCTCGCGTGGCTCATAACCACGAGGTCGGTGGTTCAAATCCACCTCCCGCAACAAGCTAACCCACAACGTACAACTGACAACTTTCAACAACTGGTTGTTGGTCGTTTGTTGTTAGTTGCAAGTTAATGATTGGCAGGGTAGCTCAGCTGGTTAGAGCACAGCCTTCATAAGGCTGGGGTCGTGGGTCCGAGTCCCTCCCCTGCTACAGAGAAAATTGAATAGAAATTTAATGGGGTCGTAGCTCAGCTGGTTAGAGCGATTGCCTGTCACGCAATAGGTCGTGGGTTCGAGTCCCATCGGCCCCGCATTAATTAAAAAATCACATCTTTTAAGATGTGATTTTTTAATGGGCCGATGGGACTCGAACCGGCAGAAGTGAGCTTCGAGCAAAGGCGAGAAAAGCGAACGTAGATAAATGCGAGGAATACGAGCATTTAGCTCTGCCGTGGGCAAGGAGTTTTCAGCAGAAAACGACGCGTAAGGAATATCGGCCCCGCATTAATTAAAAAATCACATCTTTGCAGATGTGATTTTTTGTAGACTATTTACATCTAAGTTCAATCCAAGAATTCCAAGTATTTCAAAAAGTTCTCATACACCCCAACAACTGCCGCAGCCATACGCTGATCGATGGCAAAATCCAATTCATGCACAATCTGATTCCTAATTTTATGGGCACCTTTCAAGGCCTCCAAGTGATCATCAATGTGAGCCTCTCCAATTTGCTCCAATTTTTCACTCATATTGGCACCTTTATAGCCGATCTTATCCAATATATCTTCAGCAATTGCATCAGCCTCAATGATCGCAACCTTATATTGCGAAGGGCTGTCGCTCTCCAGTCTGTCCTTGGCAATCGCCCAGCGTTTTTGCAATTTATTTTTTGCAGCTACCGGCAAATCCATCCCTTTAAGTCCGACGCGCACATGCCAAGCAATGTCACGTAAAATAAGCAGCAGCACGATATCAATAAAAACCACCGCCAAATAGATGCCGATTAAAATTTTTATGACCAACACGTAAGGCGAGTGATAAAAATTGGCAAGCGCGGAAAGCAGCAAGGCCACAAAATTTTCGATATCGTAAGACATGGGATCAGGAATTTGAAATTTGAAATTTGAAATTTTCAATGAAATCAAAATGATTAAATGCTTAAAGCACATTAAGTCATTGGTTCATTGAAAATTGATTTTAAATTTTAAATTAAAAATTTTAAATTATTAACATTCTAAAATTCACAAGACGATATTAAAAAATACTATCTAGTTTACCTCAAACGTGTGTGCCATATTAAGCATGCCTTCTTCGTCAAACCACTTCCCCATCAACTGCCCACCAATCGGCAAATCCTTGCCATCAGTTGCGACTGTCCCAATTGGAAATGAAATGGCTGGCACACCGGCCAAGTTGGCAGTGATAGTATAAATATCAGACAAATACATCTTGAGTGGATCTTTGGATTTTTCTCCAATCTTAAAAGACACTTCTGGCGCAGTCGGAGAATAAATAAAATCAACCTGCTTGAAAGCTTGTTCAAAATCCCTGCGAATCAGCGCACGCACTTTTTGCGCCTTCAGATAATAAGCATCATAATATCCAGCACTCAGCGCATATGTTCCCAGCATGATTCTTCTTTTCACTTCATCGCCGAAACCAATCTTGCGCGTATCTAAATATGTTTCCAAAAGTTTTTTGGGCAATTCTTTATCATCAGCATCAGTTGCCACCTCATCATCGGCGCGCAAGCCAAATTTTATTCCATCGAATTTTGCCAGATTGGAACTGACTTCACTTGTCATGATGATGTAATAAGTTGGAAGTGCATACTGGCAATGCGGCAAACTGATGGTTTCTATTTTTGCACCAAGCCTCTTGAATTTTTCCAAAGATTTTTCAAAAATAGACTTGATTTCTCCTTCCAAACTATCTACATATTCTTTTGGCACTCCGATGATTTTCTCAGCAATGTCTCCCGTCAGACAATCTTCATATTTTTTGTCCGAGCTTTTAGCACTGGTTGCATCCAACAAATCTTCACCAGCAATGCGCGACAAAATAATCGCACAATCCTCAACGGTGTTTGCAATCGGTCCGATCTGATCCAAACTTGAAGCCATGGCAATTGCACCTGAGCGAGAAACTCTGCCATATGTCGGTTTGAGTCCAACCACTCCACAAAAAGAAGCAGGCTGACGAATTGAACCACCCGTATCCGTTCCCAAAGACCAGACGGCTTCACCCGCTGCCACAGCCGCCACACTTCCACCAGAAGAACCTCCGGCCACGCGCGAAGTGTCCACTGGATTTTTTGAAATTTGATAGGCACTGTTTTCAGTTGATGATCCCATGGCAAATTCATCCAGATTAGCCTTGCCCAAAATCACGCCGCCACATTCTTTTATTTTTTTGATCACCGTTGCATCATAAGGTGCCATGTAGTTGTCCAAAATTTTGCTGCCAGCCGTGGTGCGCACACCATCCACACAAATATTATCTTTGATGGCACAAGGGATTCCTTCGATTAAATCTATCGACTCCCCCTTGGCAATTTTTTCATCCACAAACTGCGCTTGCGCCAGGGCTAACTCTTTCGTCAAAGTCAGATAGGCTCCAATTTCAGCATCTTTTTTTTCAATCGCGTCGAAATAGTCCTGCGTGAGTTTCACGGAACTTATTTCCCCATTCACTAATTTGTCATGTAAATCTCGTATCATCCAGAATAATTTGAAATTTGAAATTTGAAATTTGAAATCAAATCAAAATTTTAAATGAAAAAATTTTAAAAATTTAGTCATTTAAAATTCATTTTAAATTTTAAACTTTAAATTAAAAATTCAAAGGAAATTAATTATCAAACAATTTTATTTTATCACACAACACTGTAAGCAAATCACAAGACTGACTTAACCTTAATATATTCATCCTTAACTTCCGGCGCATTGCGCATAATTGTTTCCCTGCCCAGCAAGCCGAAATCGGCCTGAGCATCGCTGCGAAATTTGTTTTGCATGCCGGTGATATGTCCGATCGGCTCAATGCCCGTCACGTCAACTTCATTCAACTTATTGAAATAATCCAAAATTTCAGACAGATCATGCTGATAGGTTTCCACATCTTTTTCGCTGACACCGATGCGAGCCAAGGTGGCCACTTTTGTAATTTCTTCCTTTGACAACATATAAAAAATAATTTAAAAGGCTAAATTTAAAATTTGAAATCAAATCTAAATGTCTAAATTTTTAAACATTTAATCATTTGAAATTCATTTTAAATTTAAAATTTCAAATTTCAAATTATTCCTGAATTAGTTTCCTGAACTCCTCCTCATTAATAACCTTAACATTTAGCGCCCTTGCTTTTTCATATTTACTGCCTGCATTTTCGCCAGCCAAGACATAATCCGTTTTCTTGCTGACCGAAGATGAAACACTGCCACCTTCTTTTCTTATCATATCTTTTGCCTCGTCCCTTGTAAAGCCGGAGAGTTCACCAGTCAGCACAAATGTTAGTCCATGTAATCGGTCACCAGTCATCAGCGATCCTGAATCCAGAAACATAATTCCACTTTTCTCCATAGCAAAAAGTATCTTCAAGTTGTCCTCGCTTCCAAACCATTCAACCAGACCAGCTGCGGCTTTCTCACCAATCCCTTTTATCTCAAGCCACTGTTCATATTCAACAGCTGGAAAATATCTTGCAACATCTCCAGGATTATTAATTTTATGATGACTGATAACTGATGACAGATTATTTGAAATTAAAACAGCTGTTTCTTCACCAATATATCTAATCCCCATTGAAAATAAAAACTTCTCTATTGCCAACTTTTTGCTTTTCTCAATCGATTCAACCAATTTTTCAGCTGACCTTTCCGCAAATCTTTCCAGCGGCTCAAGGTCGCCAACTTTCAAATCAAAAATATCCGCAAAATTTGAAATAATTCCTTCACTCATCAAGCGCTCCACAATGCTTTCACCAAAACCGACGATGTCAAAACCTTTGCGACTGACAAAGTGGATCAATTGGCCCATCTCGACTGCAAAGCATTTTGGGTTGAGGCAATAATGAGCGGCTGATGACTGGTGACCAGTGACTGGTGACTTTTCATTAGAAATATCAAAACCTTTTTTAACCACTGTTTTCTTTATGCCAACTATCTGTCTTTTCACGGGACCTCCACAAATCGGACATCTGGGTGGCATAGAAAAACGCCTTTCTGAGCCATTTCTCAAATTTTTCATCACAGAAACAACCTCTGGAATGACGTCTCCAGCTTTGTGGATGACCACAGTGTCACCGATTCGCACATCAAGCCTGTTTATCTCATCCTCATTATGAAGGGTCGCGCGGCTCACCACAGAGCCTGCTACACGCACAGGAGAGAGGTGCGCAACCGGCGTCAAAGCACCAGTTCTTCCTACTTGCACCTTGATATCCTCCACCAAGGTCGTCACTTGCACGGCTGGAAATTTATACGCAATGCCCCAACGTGGAGATTTTCCAGTGTAACCCAAAGCATCCTGCAATTTGCGAGAATTTATTTTTATCACAATGCCATCAATCTCATAGTCCTGCTGATCCTTTTTCTTGGTCCAGCTTTCATAGAATTCTTGAATTTCTTGAACTGTCTTGCAAAGACGATATTCTTTATTTATTTTAAATCCTAATTTATCCAGCAGTTTTAATTCATCAACTTGAGTTGATATATTATAGTCACCATTCATCAGCAATCGGTCATCAAATTCTCCTTTATTAGTTGACTGTTGACTGTTGACTGTTGACTGCATCTTGTCTATGTCATAAATAAAGGAGTCCAATTTTCTTTGCGCGGCGATGCGGGGATTCAATTGACGAATTGATCCAGCAGCAGCATTTCTGGTATTGGCAAAAACAGCTTCACCCTTTGCGCTGCGCTCAACGTTAATTTTTTTTAATTCTTTTTTAGAAAGCCAGCACTCACCAACCACAATTGCATCTATTTTCTCACTAAGCTCAAGTGGCACACTTTGAATAGTCTTAAGATTACTGGTCACATCTTCGCCCACCATTCCATCGCCGCGTGTGGCGCCTGTTATCAAAATTCCATTTTCATAAGTCAAAATCATCTTAAGTCCATCAATTTTCATCTCAACGCAGTAATCAAGTTCAGTGACTGGTGACTGGTGACTGGTGACTTTTTTACTATCTTGATTGTCAGTATTTTGAGCCATCAGTAATCGGTCATCGGTCATCGGTATTTTAGCTACCATCCTTTTTACTTTCTCATCCCAAGCCACCAAGCCTTCATAGTCAAAAATATCGTCGAAGGACCATTGCTGAAGAGCATGTCGCACTTTTTTGAAAGCTTTGAGAGGCTCAGCCCCCACCCGCTGCGTCGGACTGGCTGGAGAAAAAAACTCAGGATTTTCTTTTTCCAATTTCAAAAGCTCCTCCATGAGCGAATCGAATGCTTCGTCTGAGATTTCCGGTGCATCGGCAACATGGTAGGCGCGGCGATGCCTGTCAATCTCGCTGCGCAGTTTTTCAATGCGATTTTTCACTTCATCCTTATTCATCCGGAAGTAGAAATTCAAATGGGCTTCGCCCAAAAAATTTCAGTTTATATTAAAATATATTACCAAATTAAAACGATATTGGACACAAATTCAAACTTCCTATTATTTGAACTTCACTACCGAACACGTAACAATATATACAAAAATATCTGATTTTTCTTAACTTTTAAGTTGCATCCATTATAACATCAAAGACAATTCTAACACAAAAGGGCCTGTGGGCCCTTTGATAAAATCGCATTAAAACTAACGGACAACCCTGATGACAAACTCAGAATCCTTCACCATCAGCGCAAGTTTGCTCAGAAATATCATAGATAGAGTTAATCACTAGTTTCATGGGCGCATATTTAAGGACAAGCGCACATGCTTGTATACGTACTGCAAGCGGCTGGAATGCCGCCATTTAATCCTGAGCAAATTCCTGTGCCTCCCAAATCATCACAGCTGTTAGGGTCGCAGTTAAAACTACCCGTGCCTGCCACGCAACTTTTACCATTGCCAGCACATACGCCATCAATCGGCAAAGCTGCCACGCAGGCACTGCAGGATCCTCCGCAATCAACATTTGTTTCTGTTCCATTTTTTATTCCATCGCTACAGGTTCCCGCTGGAACCACAACAGCTGAATCCACCACCTCAATGCTGCCACTCGAATTTATCACAGCAGATTTCTTGATATCACTATCCTTGGTGGATGCAACCGTTACGGCATAGGAATTATCAGTTTCTGCGCGGGGTGATTGAAAAACTACCACCACCGAATCCATATTCACGTTTTTAAGTTTAACTGGAGATAGGGTTTCTATCGTATTGGCAGTCGGAGATGCGCAATCATGATAACTCACAGTGTATGATGACAAGGCTGTGCTATCAAACTTGAAACCACAAATGACCACGTCTCCAATTTTCTTTCCATTGGAGGCTTCGTTCTGCAAACTTCGCAGCTGCGCAGCTATTTGATTGGCAGCGCTGTCCACCTCTCTGCCCGCACTACCGCCTGATTTCAAAGCCAAAACGATGCTCAGCGCAATCACGCTGATGGCCATAACAATTAAAATTTCTATGATAGAAAAACCATTCTTATTTGATGGATAGGATCTTTTGTTTTTTTGAAAAATATAATTCATGTTATTTATTAGTAATTGCGCAGCGAGACAGCCGTTTGAATCGATAAGATGTCAGCGCCATTATTAACGCGGGCAGATATTAAAATTTTTCCAAGATGCGTTGCGTCCGCTGATTTCACTCCAACAAAAGAAACTCCCAAAATTTCACCCGCTTTTGTCATCGGAGAAAAAATGGCAGGTGGTGATACTGAACAAGCAGCAATATTCGCACCTGCTGCAGTGGCAATCTTGAGAACGCCTGCTTCATATTTATAGATAACACACATAGACCTTGAGATATCAAACACCATCACTTGGGATTGTGACGGAAAAGAGCTCGCAATAATACTACCCCTGATGGTTTTTGTCATGATGTTCATGACGTATTGCGCACTTTCAGCGCTCCGCTGAATCTCCTTGGCAGCCACATAATTCTTCAAGAAACCAGCAAACATCCCCACTATTAAAACCGAAACTATGGCAAAAATCATGATGGCCACCAGCGTCTCAATCAAGGTGAAGCCACTCTTTGCTGCTTGCTTTTTTGGCGCCACCAAAGATGTCTTACTTTGAAGGTGAGCTGTATTTTTTTTCATTATTTGTTTCATTGAAGTTGTTTTGGAATTGTTATTTTAAATCTGGCAGCACGGAAACAACTGTGGTGCACTTGTTGGCCACCGTGCAAGGATTAGGAATATCCGCACCGTTCCAACTTACATAGCTGGTAATGTTAGCAGTTTTCTTGAAGTTGGCATCTTGCGTGATAGAAACAGCAATTTTCCTGAAAAATCTGGTTGGCGACCCAGCGCTGTGCACATAAAAATTCCCAGCTGATAAATTGAGCCGTTTATCAATGCCGACTGAATTTGAACCTTTGAAGTTGTTGCCACCGCTGTCATAAGTCGTGTCAAAATCAATTCGATAATCGTTTCCGCTGATGTCATTGGTGAATTTAGAAGACGCAACATCTCCATCCCTATTGTCCTTCAGATTTTTCACCAACTCAACACCCTCCTGCGCCAATTCGGAAGCGATAACCTGATATTTGGCGATATTTGAATTTTTAATATTTGATGACATCAGCAGCAACACTGCCCCGATACCCACCGATAAAACAAACAGTGCAAACAAAACCTCGATCAAGGAAAATCCCTTTTTTGTTCCTATTTTATTTTTGTTGGATTTTTTTTTCATGCTGTTTTTTACTATTGTCTAGTTGCTTATTATTGATAGCTGTTCAGTTTTAATAAAAGGATGTGCAATTTCCGGAAGAATCCCAAGCATGACAAGTTGGCACGTAAGCACATGCGCCAGTCAATATTGGAGTTCCTCCAACACAACCACTTGGAGTGCTGCTTATGACTGTTCTAGTTTGAATATTATTGGCTTGGCATGTTCCCCAAGCACTGTAAACAAAGGAACTGCAGGTTGCACATGCACTGCAAAATGATCCTCCAC
>Ga0172380_10003277_pt1 | contig 22623 bp, 24 predicted proteins | sample Leawe162metaG_FD_119747 | JGI IMG/M metagenome (GOLD analysis project Ga0172380, IMG submission 119747) | Leachate microbial communities from a municipal landfill in Southern Ontario, Canada - Leachate well 162 metaG | ecosystem: Engineered > Solid waste > Landfill > Unclassified | place...
CGTCTGGTGCCCATAGCGAGGCGGAACCACCCCTTCCCATCTCGAACAGGACCGTGAAACACCTCCGCGCCAATGATAGTGAGCTTCCCGCTCGCGAAAGTAGGTCAGCGCCAGACATCCTATGCAAATCCCCCTCCCGGCTGGTCCGCGGAGGGGGTTTTTGTTTGTGGCTTGGTAGAATGTTGCCCCATGAAAACTACTTTTCTTGAATTCGAACAGCCGATCGCTGAGCTGGAAGCGAAAATCGAGCAGCTTCGCTACGTCCAGGACGACTCGGCGGTTGATATATCCGAAGAAATCAGCCGTTTGGAAGCGAAGAGCCTCGCGTTGACCAAGGACGTCTATTCGAAATTGACCCCTTGGCAAATTGCCCAGGTTTCGCGCCATCCGCAACGCCCATATACGCTCGATTACGTTGAGCACATCTTCTCTGATTTTGAGGAGCTCCACGGCGACCGTGCGTTTGGCGATGATCGTGCGATCATCGGCGGCTTGGCGCGTTTCGATGGCCGTTCCTGCATGGTCATCGGCCACCAGAAAGGTCGAGACACTAAGGAAAAAATCATCCGCAATTTCGGTATGCCGAGGCCCGAGGGATATCGAAAAGCGTTGCGGCTGATGAGGCTAGCCGAAAAATTCGATATCCCGATTTTTACCTTTGTGGATACCCCCGGGGCTTTTCCGGGCATCGACGCTGAAGAGCGCGGCCAATCCGAAGCCATCGGCCGCAATCTTTTCGTCATGGCCGAACTGAAAGTGCCCCTCATCACCACCGTGATTGGCGAAGGCGGATCGGGCGGTGCTTTGGCCATAGCGGTCGGCGACGCGGTCCTGATGTTGCAGTATTCGACCTATGCTGTCATTTCTCCCGAGGGTTGTGCCTCGATTCTTTGGAAAAGCTCGGACAGGGCGAGCGATGCTGCCGAAACGATGGGCATTACGGCGGCGCGACTGAAATCGCTGGGGCTGATTGACCGTATCGTTACGGAGCCGCAGGGTGGCGCTCACCGTGACCACAAGGCGATTGCCGGCTCGGTGAAAAAGGCTTTGCAGGACGCGCTCAAGCAGGTTTCCGGGCTGTCTTCCACCGAGCTCATCGAACGTCGTTTCGATCGACTGATGAGCTATGGCAAGTTCAAGGAACTCCCGGTCCACTGATTCCCTGGGCATCGTGCAAACGGTGCTACAAGCGCTCCAGCCGTTTGTCCTCAGCGGGCAGCAGGTCGTCGTAGCGTATTCGGGCGGGCTCGATTCCAGCGTGCTGCTGCATGCTGCTAAAGAGCTGCAGCCTAAATTGAACATCGTTCTGTCGGCCTACCATGTGCATCACGGACTCAGTCGGCATGCGGATAGCTGGGCCAAGCATTGCATGTCTCAATGCCGGGACTGGGAGGTACCGCTCACCGTAGTGCATGTCGAGGTGGATAGAGAAAGCGCGCAGGGCATCGAGGCGGCAGCGCGCTTGGCACGTTACCGAGCACTTGATAGCGCAGCGGGCGACTGGATCATGCTGGCCCACCATCGTGACGATCAGGCGGAGACCCTATTGCTCAACCTGTTGCGTGGCTCAGGCATGCGCGGTGCAGGCGCCATGGCACGACATCGCGGACGCTATTTGCGACCGCTACTCGGTTTGTCGCGCGCCGAGCTCGAAGGCTATGCGCGTGCAACCGGGTTGCAATGGGTCGATGACGAGAGCAATTCCGATACGGATTTCAGCAGAAATTTCATTCGCCATCGACTGCTTCCCCTCGCGGAAGAGCGCTTCACCGGAGCATCGGCTGCCGTGGCGCGCGCGGCGGCGGTGTTTGACGAGTCGCGCGGCCTGCTGGACGATCTCGCCAGAATTGACGGTGGCGATGTCATGCCGCTGTCGCTGGAGTCGTTGCGCCGACTCGATTGGCCGCGGGCGGCCAATCTGCTTGCCTATGTGTTGCGTCGCCAAGGGGTGGCGGTTCCCAGCCGGCAATGGCTATCGGAAGCGCTGCATCAGCTGCTGGAAGCCGCTGAAGACCGGCAACCGGCGATCACTATCGGAAATCTAAATCTTCAGTTGCGGCGCTATGCAGGATCTGTCTGGCTGGTGCCGCAGTGGCCGGTGCCCGCGAGACGCGTCTGGAACGGCACTGGTGAGGTCGAATGGGGCGAAGCCAAAATCGTCTTCTCATCTACTTGGGGGCAGGGCATTGCCCGACATCGACTGGATGGGCCGGTCACTTTTCAACCGCGGGGTGGGGGAGAACGGATCAGACTCGCACCGAACGCGTCGTCCCGACCGCTGAAAGACCTGCTACGCGAAGCCGGAATTCCGCCCTGGTGGCGTGACCGATTGCCGTTGATGTACTGCGGAGAGCACTTGGTGTGGGTACCTGGCATTGGGGTAGCGGACATTTTTCGCTGTAGTACAGAAGAAGATGGAATCCAGTTAGAGTTCGTCGGAGCAAGTTGGTAAAATCTCGTTCTTTTTCAATACCAGACGGGAAATCCCCGAGGAGAAACACATGGCAATCGAACGCACCCTGTCCATCATCAAGCCCGACGCCGTCGCCAAGAACGTGATCGGTAAGATTATCAGCCGCTTTGAAACCAACGGCTTGAAGGTCGCCGCCGCTCGCTTGGTGCAACTTTCGCGTGCCGAGGCCGAAGGTTTCTACGCGGTGCACAAGGAGCGGCCTTTTTTCAAGGATCTGGTCGAATTCATGATCTCCGGCCCGGTTTTCGTACAGGTTCTGGAAGGTGAAAATGCCATCCTCAAAAACCGCGATCTGATGGGCGCCACCGATCCTAAGAAGGCGGCCGCCGGAACCATTCGTGCCGACTTCGCCGAATCCATCGACGCCAACGCCGTGCACGGTTCCGATGCCCCGGAGACCGCCGCCGTCGAAATCGCCTACTTCTTTCCTGCGCTGAACGTTTACGCCCGCTGATGAGCGTCAACCTGCTCGATTACGATGGACCTGGTCTGACGGCTCTTTTCGCTGCGCTCGGCGAGAAGGCTTTTCGCGCTACGCAAGTGGAGCGCTGGATCCATCGCTTCGGGCAGGACGATTTCAACGGCATGACCGACATTGCCAAGAGCCTGCGGCAAAAACTTTTGGCCGAGGCGTTTATTCAGCCGCCGCCGGTGATTTCGGACAAACTGTCGGACGATGGCACGCGCAAATTCCTGATGGACGTTGGCAATGGCAATGCCATCGAAACCGTATTCATCCCCGAAGACAGCCGAGGCACCTTGTGCATCTCCAGCCAGGCCGGCTGTGCCCTCGATTGCTCGTTTTGTTCAACCGGCAAGCAGGGCTTCAACCGCAACCTTACGGTGGCCGAGATCGTCGGCCAGCTGTGGCAGGCCAACCGCGCGCTCGGACGCGACCCCAAGGGTGAGCGCATCATTTCCAATGTGGTGATGATGGGCATGGGTGAGCCCCTGGCAAATTTCGACAACGTCGTAAGTGCGCTGCACCTGATGCTGGACGACAATGCCTACGGCCTCTCGCGCCGCCGTGTGACCGTCTCGACATCGGGCATCGTGCCGGCAATAGATCGTCTGCGCGAAGTCTGCCCGGTGGCCCTGGCTGTGTCGTTGCACGCAGCGACCGATCGATTGCGTGACGAATTGGTACCGATCAATCGCAAGTATCCTCTGGCGGAATTGATGGCGGCGTGCCAGCGCTACCTGAAAAATGCGCCGCGCGACTTCGTTACCTTCGAGTACGTGATGCTTGATGGGGTCAATGACAGCGAAGCCGACGCTCGCAGCCTTATCCAACTGGTACGCGATGTGCCTTGTAAGTTCAATCTGATTCCCTTCAATCCCTTTCCCAAGTCGCCCTACCGGCGCTCGCCTAGCGAACGCATTCGGCGCTTTGCCGACATCCTGATGAGTGTCGGAATCATCACCACGACCCGCAAGACGCGCGGTGACGATATCGATGCAGCCTGCGGCCAACTCGCCGGCCAGGTCAGGGACAAGTCTCGCCGCCATAGAACCCCAACCCTGATGGAGGTTTCATCGTGAGAGTGAACGTGCTCCTGTTGTCGGTGTTGTTCCTGATGGCAGGGTGTGCGACGTCCCCCAGTGCTTCGCTATCCCAGCCGGTAGCGCAGCAGAGTGGCAAGGGCGACAAGCGCAACCGGGCGCGCGTGCACGCTGAACTCGGTTTCGCCTATTATGAATCGCAGCGACTCGGCCCGGCCCTGGAAGAGGCCCGCGTCGCCATTGGCATCGATAGCGGTTATGCGCTGGCTTACAATCTGCTCGGCTTGGTCTATACCGAGTTGCGCGAAAAAACTTCCGCCGAGGAGGCATTCCACCGCGCCCTGCAACTTGCTCCCGGCGATCCGGACATCAGTAATAGCTATGGTTGGTTTCTTTGCCAGGTCGGTCAGGAACAGAAGGCCCAGACCTATTTCCAGGCAGCGGTGCATAACCCGCTGTATACGGCGCCGGTGATTGCACTGCTCAACTCCGCGACCTGTGCGCTTAAGGTGAAGAATGATGCTCTGGCCACCGACGCACTGGGTCAGATCCTGCAACTGGACCCGGAAAATCTTCGCGCTCTATATCTGACCGCCGAAATCAGTTACCGCGCTGGCCGCTTTGGTGAAGCTCGCTTGCGCTTGAGTGAATTGCATCGTCGTAGCGAGCCGACGGCGGAGACTTCCTGGCTGGCCTTGCGTGTGGCCCGTAAGCTTGGGGATCGCAGCGACGAGGCACGTTTCATGGCCCTGCTCAGGCAAAAATTTCCCGATTCTCCCGAAACGCAAAAAACGCTTCAGGGCATTTCTGAATGATCGAACAAACCAACATCGAGCCGCTCGTTGCCGACGCCGCGCCCGCCGAGGTACTGCCGCTTCCCGGATACTTGCTGCGCAAGGCGCGCGAAGAAAAGGGCCTTTCACTCAGCGATGTGGCACACACACTCAAATTCAGCGTGCGGCAGATCGAAGCGCTTGAGTCGGATGACTACAACGCGTTGCAAGGAGCAACCTTCGTTCGCGGTTTCATTCGTGCGTACGCGCGTCTGCTGCGCATAGCGCCTGAGCCTTTGCTCGGCCGTTTGGATGCGACCGCGCCGCAGATCGAGGTCGAGATCGCCGCTCCCGCCAATATGGGCGAAGCGACGCCGCGGCCATTTATGGAACGCCACCAAAAGGCGGCAATTGCCGCTCTGATCGTGTTGACGGCGCTGGCGATCGCCGCCTATCTGTGGACCCGCGAGGAAGTGGCGACGGGTGCCGAGTCTGTGCATATACCCCCCACCGCGGCGAGTGAGCCGGCCGAGCCTGTTGCAGCGCCGCCGGCAGTCGTTGTGACGAGTACGGAGTCTTCGGTGCGGGCCGATTCGGCCACGGTGGAGCAACCGGTGTTGTCTGTTGCTCCCGGCCCAGGGGAAAAGCAGCTGACGTTGGACTTTGACGCCAGGTCGTGGGTGGAAATCAAAGATGCGGGCAATCGAGTGATTCTTACCGGCGAGTTTCCGCAGGGGGCCCGGCAGACGGTTAACGGCCGACCGCCGTTTCAGTTGTGGATCGGCAAGGCATCGGGTGTGCGGGTGGTCGATGGCGATAAAAAAATCGATTTGCAACCCTACGCGCGCGACGATGTCGCCCGCCTGACCGTGGATTGATTCTCTCCATGCCTGACCACAATCCGCGCGGGCCTTTGCCTCGCCGTCGCTCCCTTGGCGTTCGCGTCGGTAAGGTGCTGATCGGCGGTGAGGCTCCGGTCGTCGTGCAGTCGATGACCAACACCGACACGGTGGACGATTTCGCCACCGCGATGCAGATTGCCCAGTTGTCCCGCGCCGGCTCGGAAATCGTCCGGCTTACGGTCAACAACCGCGAGGCCGCGGCCGCCGTGGTAAAAATCCGCAACCGTCTGTTGACGATGGGGATTGATGTTCCGCTAGTCGGCGATTTCCATTTCAACGGCCACAAGCTGCTCGCCGAAGTGCCCGAGTGCGCGGAAGCGCTCGACAAGCTGCGCATCAATCCGGGCAATGTCGGCAAGGGTGCCCGCCGCGACGAGCAGTTCGCGCAGCTGATCGAGATTGCTTGCAAGTACGATAAGCCAGTGCGTATCGGCGTTAATTGGGGCAGCCTCGACCAGTTGCTGCTGGCGCGGATCATGGACGAGAATGCAAAGCGCGCCGTGCCGAAGAATGCGGTCGAAATCATGCGCGAGGCAATGATCGCCTCGGCTCTGGAATCGGCCGACAGGGCGGTCGAATTGGGTCTGCCGGCCGACCACATCATTCTCTCCTGCAAGGTTTCGGGAGTGCAGGATCTGATCGCCGTGTATCGTGATCTTGCCGCCTGCTGTGACTACGCGTTGCATCTGGGCCTCACCGAGGCGGGCATGGGCAGCAAGGGCATCGTCGCATCGACGGCGGCGTTGTCGGTGCTGCTACAGGAAGGCATCGGCGACACCCTGCGTGTTTCGTTGACGCCCGAGCCCAACGGCGATCGTACCAAGGAAGTCGTTGTCGCCCAGGAAATCCTACAGACCATGGGCCTGCGGGCATTCACTCCGCTGGTCGCTGCCTGTCCCGGCTGCGGCCGCACCACCAGCACTTACTTCCAGGAGCTGGCGCAGGACATCCAGACCTATGTGCGCGAGCAGATGGTGCACTGGAAAGTTGAGCGCATCGGTGTCGAGAATATGAGCTTGGCGGTCATGGGCTGCGTAGTAAATGGGCCGGGTGAGAGCAAACACGCGAATATCGGCATCTCATTGCCCGGCACCGGCGAGGAACCAGTGGCGCCGGTGTACGTGGACGGCGAGCGGGTGGTGACCTTGCGCGGCGACAACATTTCCGCCGAATTCCGCCAAATTATCGAAGACTACGTAGCGCGCACGTACCCGACGCGCTTGTAAACCGCAAACCATGAGTCAAACTTTGCAAGCCATCCGCGGGATGAACGACATCCTGCCCGACGACGCCGAACTCTGGGAGCAGTTCGAGGAACTGGTCCGCGACTGGCTCGATGCCTATGCTTACCGGCCCATCCGCATGCCGCTGGTGGAGCCGACGCCGCTGTTCAGCCGGGCCATCGGCGAGGTTACCGACATCGTCGAAAAGGAAATGTATTCCTTCGAGGACAGTCTTAACGGCGAACAACTCACTCTGCGCCCAGAGGGTACAGCCTCCTGCGTGCGCGCGGTGCTCCAGCACAACCTGCTCTACGAAGCGCCGCGCCGGCTCTGGTACATGGGGCCGATGTTCCGTCACGAGCGGCCGCAGAAGGGGCGCTATCGGCAGTTCCATCAGGTCGGTGTCGAAGCCCTCGGTTTTGCCGGCCCCGATGTCGATGCGGAACAGATCCTGATGTGCCAGCGTCTGTGGGACGACCTTGGGCTGGACGGCATCCGCCTAGAAATTAACTCCCTTGGCCAGCCGGAAGAACGGGCGCGGCACCGCGCCGATCTGATCGCCTATCTGAGCCTGCACGAAGCGCGCCTCGATGCCGACGGTAAGCGCCGGCTGCATACCAATCCGCTGCGCATCCTCGACACCAAGAATCCCGAAATGCAGGATCTGGTCGAGGCGGCTCCCAAGCTGATCGACTATCTGGGCGCCGAATCGCTGCAACACTTCGAGGGCGTCCAAGCCATCCTCAAGGATGCCTGTATTCCCTACAAGATCAACCCGCGGCTGGTGCGCGGCCTCGACTACTACAATCTCACGGTGTTCGAGTGGATCACCGACAGCCTGGGTGCTCAAGGCACGGTTTGCGCCGGCGGCCGCTACGACGGGCTGGTTCACCAGCTCGGCGGCAAGCAGGCGCCGGCTTGCGGTTTCGCCATGGGCGTGGAGCGTTTGCTGGCGTTGTGGAAGGAGCAGGGCCACGCGCATCAAAGGCCGGCTCCGGATGTCTATGTGGTACACCAGGGGGCGGCCGCTGGGCGCCATGCCTTCCGCGTCGCCGAATTGTTGCGCGATGCAGGGTTCGCAGTGCACCTGCATTGCGGCGGCGGCAGTTTCAAGTCGCAGATGAAGAAGGCCGACGGTTCCGGCGCTGTACTCGCCGCGATCATTGGCGACGACGAGGCGGCAGCGGATGCCGTGAGCCTCAAGCCCCTGCGCAGCGAGGGCGACCAACGCACGGTCGGACGGGAACAGGTAGCGGAAGCTGCGGCTGAAGTTATTTTCGGAACGGAAGAATAAGGGACGGCAAACATGGCGGTATATGACCTGGAAGAGCAGGAACAGCTCGCGGAGCTGAAAACCTGGTGGAAGCTGCACGGCAATCGGGTGACCTCGTTGGTGACGGTGGCGGTGCTCGCAGTGGCTGGCTGGCAGGGCTGGAATTGGTGGCAGCGCGAACAATCGACGCAAGCGTCGGCGCTGTATGCCGGTGTCGAAAAAGCGGCCGTGGCGAAAGACGCAAAGCAGGCGCGGCAATTAACCGGCGAGTTGATCGACAAGTTTCCGCGTACCGCTTATGCGCCTTTGGCTGCGATGCTTTCTGCCCGCGTGCAAGTCGAAGCCGGTGAGAGCAAGAATGCTCAGCCCCAGTTGCAGTGGGCTGCCGAGAATGCCGGCGACGATGCGCTGCGTGATCTCGCCCGCCTGCGCCTGGCGACAGTACTGTTGGACGATAAGTCTTATGACGAGGCGCTCAAGCAACTGGCGGTGACGCCGGGATCGGCATTTGCGCCGCGCTATGCGGAACTCAAGGGCGACGTTCTACTGGCTCAGGGCAAGCAGGCTGAAGCCGTCGCCGCCTACCAGGCCGGCATTGCCGCGCTGGAAACCCTGCGCAAGACCGACAACGCGCCGCCGCATGGCGCCTACCTCGATTTGCTCAAACTCAAAATGGAGGCGGCTGGAAGCCAATGATGACAAGACTGCTAGCCGCGTTCGCAGCCGCGGGCCTGATCGGCGGCTGCTCCAGCCTGGATTCCCTGAATCCTTTCGGCAACAAGGGCGACCAACGCAATTTGCCGGCGCCGCTGGTTGAACTGACGGGCAAGACCGTTGAGCCGAAGATACTCTGGCACGCTTCCGTCGGTAGCGCCGGAGCGTACGTATTTACGCCCGCCGTGGCGCAATCGAGCGTGTATGCCGCAGCCGAAAACGGCAATGTGACGCGTCTCGACAAAGGCCAACAAGTGTGGCGGATGTCCACCGACAAGCGCGTATCGGGCGGTGTCGGCAGCGATGGCAAGGTGGTGGCGGTCGGCACCGACAAAGGCGAGGTGCTGGCCCTCTCGGCAAGCGACGGACGTCTTTTGTGGAGCGCCAAGGCCGGTTCCGAAATTCTCTCCGCGCCATTGGTGACGGAAGGTTTGGTCGTCGTGCGCAGTGGCGATGCGCGCATCTATGCCTTCGACGCCGCCGACGGCAAACGTCGCTGGGTGTATCAGCGCACCGCGCCAGCCCTGAGCGTACGTGCCGCACCGGGAATGGTGGCAATGCCTGGTGCCATCCTTTCAGGTTTCCCGGGTGGCAAACTGGCGGCGATTGCCCTCAACAACGGTGCCGCACTGTGGGAATTTACCGTGGCTCTGCCGAAAGGCGCGACCGAACTGGAACGGGTCACCGACATCACCAGCAATCCGGTCGTTGGCGGACAGGAAGTCTGCGCCGTAGCCTACCGGGGCCGTGCCGCCTGCTTCAACACCACCAATGGGCAGACTGTCTGGGCGCGTGACGCCTCGTCCTTCTCTGGGATGGAACTGGACAGCCGCACTGCCTATGTCAGTGACGAAAGCGGCATAGTGATGGCGTTCGACCGGCAAGCCGGGGCGAGCCTGTGGAAGCAGGACAAGCTGACCAACCGCAAGCTGTCGCGGCCCCAGGCGATTGGGGCCTACATCGCGGTCGGCGACTACAAAGGTTACGTGCATCTGCTGCGCCGCGAAGACGGGGCGTTTGCCGGGCGTGTCGCCACCGACGGCAGCGCCATTGTCGCCTCTCCGATCCGCATTGGCGATGCCGTGCTGGTACAGACACAGGACGGCGGTATTTACGCCATCGGCGTCAATTGAAGTCGATGACTTTCCGGATCTAGGTCAATGAAACCCACCCTGGTGCTCGTCGGCCGGCCCAACGTCGGCAAGAGCACGCTGTTCAATCGACTCACGCGCAGTCGCGATGCCCTTGTCGCCGACCTGCCAGGGCTGACCCGCGATCGCCACTACGGCCACGGACGTCTGGGCAGCAAGCCCTATCTTGTGGTCGATACTGGAGGATTCGAACCTTCGGCCAAGACCGGCATCGTGCAGGAAATGGCGCGCCAGGCGGAAGCGGCGATTGCCGAAGCCGATGTGCTGCTGTTTATCGTGGACGGTCGTGCCGGACTGACGCCGCAGGATCAGGCCATCGCCGATCGCTTGCGGCGCAGCGGCCGCCCCCTGCATTTGGTGGTGAACAAGGCCGAGGGCATGGAGCGATCGATCGTCGGTGCCGAGTTTCACGAACTCGGCTGCGGCGAACCGCGCGTGATTTCGGCCGCGCACGGCGACGGCGTGCGCGAGTTGATCGATCTGGCCCTGGACGCTTATCCGAACGAGGACGAGGAGGTTGATACCAAGGGACCGCGCGTGGCCATCGTCGGGCGCCCCAATGTCGGCAAGAGCACCTTGATCAATACCCTGCTCGGCGAAGAGCGCGTGATCGCCTTCGATATGCCGGGCACCACGCGCGATGCCATCGAGATTCCCTTCGAGCGCAACGGCAAGCAATACACGCTGATCGATACCGCCGGCTTGCGCCGCAAGGGGCGCGTCTTCGAGGCGGTGGAAAAATTTTCCGTGATCAAGACGCTACAGGCGGTGGAGGAATCCAACGTCGTGGTGCTGATGGTCGATGCCAGCCAGGACATCTCCGACCAGGATGCGCATATCGCCGGTTTCTGCATCGAGGCGGGCCGTGCGCTGGTGTTGGCGGTGAATAAATGGGACGCCGTGGACGACTACACGCGCGATCAGGTCAAGCAGGAGATTGCGCGCAAGCTCAACTTCCTCGGTTTCGCGCGCACACACACCATCTCGGCGTTGAACGGCCAGGGAATCGCAGGGGTGCTGACCGCCGTGGACAAGGCTTATGCCGCGGCGATGGCTAAAATGCCGACGCCGAAGCTGACCCGCGTTCTGGAAACGGCGGTGCAGAAGCAGGCGCCGCCGCGTCACGGTCTGTTCCGCCCGAAGCTGCGCTACGCACATCAGGGGGGCAGCAATCCGCCGATCATCGTGATTCACGGTAATGCCCTGGATCACGTGCCGGATTCCTACACCCGCTATCTCGAGCGCTGTTTCCTCGAAGCCTTCAAGCTGCAAGGTACGCCGCTGCGCATTCAGTACAAATCCTCGAAGAACCCTTACGCCGACAAGTAGGGTTTTTCTGCCGGCGGAAACGCCAGCCTTACACGCAATCCCCGGCCGTCCTCGCCTTCGCTGAGTTCGAGTCGCGCGGCGTGCAGTTCGGCGATCCGGGCAACGATCGAAAGGCCCAGCCCGGAACCGCTTTCGCCGCTCGCATCGATGCGCGTGAAGCGATCCAGCACCCGCTGCCGATCGGCGGCGGGTATGCCCGGCCCCTGATCGACCACGTCCAGTTGGACGCCCCCCTCTGCCGTGGTGTCGACGGCGACGCGCAGGCGGCTGTCCGGGGGCGAATAGCGCACCGCGTTATCGATTAGGTTGCGCAACAACACCGAGAGCAGTGTCGGCTCACCGCGAACCGACTTCGCCGGCCCTTCCGTCAAACTGGGTTCGACGTGCTTGCTCAGTGCAAACGGCGCCGCCTGGGCCAGGGCGGCCGCTGCCAGTTGCTGTAGGTCGCAGGCGACGAAGCTTCCGCCCAGGCTGGCGGCATCGAGCCGCGCCAAGGTGAGCAGTTGCTCAATCAGATGTGTGGCGCGGTCGCTGGCTTCGACGACTTTGTCGAGGGCGCGCTCGCGCTCAGCGATATCCGTGCTGGCGCGTGCGACTTGAGCGTGCGCGCGCATTGCCGCCAGCGGCGTGCGCAATTCGTGAGCGGCGTCGGCGGTGAACCGCCGCTCCTGATCGATCGATCGGTGCAGACGTTCGAACAGTCGGTTGAGCTGAGCCAGGATCGGGTGCAGTTCGCGCACCGTGCCGGCAAGTGGAATCGCTTCGAGGCGGTCGGGCGAGCGTTCGCCGATGGACTCGGCGAGCCTCGCCAGCGGGGCCAGATTGGCGCGGATCAATAGCACTAGCGCCAGGGCCAATACGGGCAGAGCCAGGGCCAGCGGTTCGACCAAATGCACGGCGAGCTCGCGGCCCAGTGCCTGGCGCGCATCGTGTGTTTCGGCGACCTGGATCAGGTAATGCCCGGATTCGTCACGCAGGCTATAGACGCGCCATGCCCGGCCGCCGCTGGTGGCGTCGGAGAACCCCTGTTCAGCGGCAGAAAGCCTTTCTTCCGGGGCTTCGGCGGAATGTGCAAGCAGCCGGTCGTTCCCCCAGATCTGGAAAGCCACTTTGCGCGCGTAGCGGTGGGAGGGCAGATGCTGGGCGATTTCGTCGGCTTCGTCGCCGACGAAGCCGGCAACCACCATCGCGGTCTGCGCCAGGTGCGCGTCGAACAGCTCGTCGGCTTCGTGGATCGACTCGCGCCAGGCGACAAAGCTCAACGCAATCCAGGTTGCGGCGATGGCAGCGAGCGCGCCGGCGAGAAGTCGTAGACGCAGGCTGGGGGATGAGGCGGGTGCGCTCATGAGGGCATCGAATACCCGATACCGCGCAGCGTGCGGATCAATTCCGGGGCCAGCTTGCGGCGCAGGTGATGGACGTGTACCTCGATGGCATTCGATTCCAGTTCCTCGCCCCAAGGGTAGAGCTTGGTTTCGAGCTGTGCCCGGGTCAGCACCTTGCCGGCGTTGAGCATCAGTTCATGCAGCAGGGCAAACTCGCGTGCCGATAGTTCGACCGGGATTCCCCTGAATTCCACGCTATGTGCGGCCGGGTCGAGGCGCAATTCGCCGTGTTCCAGCACCGGGGTGGCGCTGCCGGCGGCGCGGCGCACCAGCGCGCGCAGGCGGGCCGCCAACTCGCCGAGGTCGAACGGCTTCACCATGTAGTCGTCGGCGCCGCTGTCGAGTCCCTTGATCACGTCTTCGGCCGTATCGCGCGCGGTCAGCACCAGCACCGGCAGGGCCGAACCGCTGGCGCGCAGCCGTTGCAGCAGGTCCAGCCCGGAAAGCCTCGGCAGGCCCAGGTCGAGCACGGCGGCGGCGAACGGCTCGGCCTGTAAGGCATTCCAGGCGACGAGGCCGTCCCTTACCCAGTCGGGCTGAAATCCGGCCTGACGCAGCCCGGCGAGGATTCCTTCGCCGAGCAATCGATCATCCTCGACAATCAATATGCGCATTCAGTCATCGTCCTTGTCGCGGTGGGCTCCGTCGTCGATTTCCGCCGCGATGGCCGCAGGATCGAGCAGGGCGGGCAGTTTGCCTTGAGCCAGGCCCCACGCAAACAGCGTGAGGGCGGCAGCCAGCAGCACGGCAATGATGCCATGGCCGTTGCGTATCGATTCGGTTTCGCTGCCTGATTTCCGTCCGGTAACCATCGCAGCGGCCAAATTCTCCCGGTGCAGTCTGCTCGAAACGACGACGCCGAGGATGTGGATTACCACCAGCGCGAGCATGCCGGTGGCCAGCGCTTCATGCAGTTCTTCGAAGGTTTCGCCGCCGACCTGATTCAACGTCAGCCATCCGCTGACGGCCGTTGCGGTGCCCAACAGCAGGAGCAGGACGACGGCAATCGCACCAGCCGGGTTATGCCCGGTGAAGTGTTGCGGCCGGCCTTGCATGAGCGAACGCAGATAGCCGACGACGGCAGCCGGGCCGCGGACGAAACTGGTGAAGCGGGCATGGCGGCTACCGGCCAGCCCCCAGAGCAAACGAAAGCCGATCAGGGCGAAGAACAGATAGCCGCAGATCAGGTGGATCAGATGCAAGGATTCGGACTCGGCGGTCAGATAGGCGACGCCGAAGCTGGCGGCGAGCGACCAGTGGAAGACCCGCGTCGGCAGATCCCAAACAAGAATGCGTTGGTTCATGGCGATTGATCCTGATGATGGAAGTAGGCTGCCATGGTGCCGCTGTTGGCTTAAGGAAAGCTTATGGCACGCGCCGGGTGCGCTTATTCAGCGGCAGAAATGCATTACGCAAAGCGGCAAAAGCTGGCGAGGCCGGGGAAAATCGATTAAAGTCCGTCCTCCAAATAAAACATAAGTGGGGTTCCCCATGAGCAATAAAGGGCAACTGTTACAAGACCCGTTCCTGAATACGCTGCGTCGCGAGCATATTCCGGTTTCAATCTATCTGGTCAATGGCATCAAGCTGCAGGGGCAGGTCGAGTCCTTCGATCAGTACGTCGTACTGCTGAAGAATACGGTTACCCAAATGGTCTACAAACACGCCATTTCCACCGTGGTTCCGGCCCGCCCGGTTAATTTCAACCAGGACAGCGACGCCGAGTGATTCCCACTCCCCAACGGCAGGGCCCGATTCGTTAAGTGTTCGAACGCCCTGCCAGCGGCAACGCGGCAATCCTTGTTCAGCTTGATTTCGGCGCCGGCGATTATGCCGAGCGTCTGGAAGAGTTCACGCTTTTAGCCACCAGCGCCGGTGCGGCGCCGCGAGCCGTCGTCGGTGGTCGGCGCGGCAGCCCCGATCCGGCGCTTTTCGCCGGCAAGGGCAAGGTGCAGGAAATCGCCGATGCGGCGATTCTCCACGAAGCCGACATCGTTCTCTTCAATCATGAATTGTCTCCCGCACAGCAGCGCAATCTGGAGCGCAGGCTGGAACGACGGGTGGTCGATCGCAGCAGCCTGATTCTCGACATCTTCGCCCTGCGTGCGCACAGTCACGAAGGCAAGTTGCAGGTTGAACTGGCCCAATTGCAGCATCTCGCCACGCGGCTGGTGCGCGGTTGGACCCACCTGGAGCGGCAGAAGGGCGGTATCGGCCTGCGCGGCCCCGGAGAAACCCAGTTGGAAACCGACCGCCGCCTGCTTGGCAAGCGCGTGGCGCTGCTCAAGGAGCGCCTGCGCCAGATGGAACGGCAGCGTGCCGTGCGGCGCCGCTCGCGCAGCCGCAACGAGGTGTTGTCGGTTTCGCTGGTGGGGTATACCAACGCCGGCAAGAGCACGTTGTTCAATGCTCTGACCAAGGCCGGCGCCTTTGCCGCCAACCAGCTTTTCGCTACCCTCGACACGACCTCACGGCGCCTTTATATCGAGGGCGCCGGGCAGATCGTCGTCTCCGATACCGTCGGCTTCATCCGCGATCTCCCCCATTCGCTGGTCGCGGCTTTTCATGCCACGCTGGAAGAAACGGCGATGGCCGACCTGCTGCTGCATGTGGTCGACTCGTCGAGCCCAGACCGCGATCAGCAGATGTCGGCCGTGAGTCAGGTGTTGAACGAAATCGGGGCCGGCGAAGTCGAACAGATCCTGGTCTGGAACAAGATAGACGCCACCGCCGCCAGCCCCGGGGTCGAACGCGACGAGCATGGTAAACTCACCCGCGTTCGTCTCAGCGCCCGCACCGGGGCCGGTCTCGATCTGCTGCGCACGGCCTTGGCCGAGGTGGCTCAGGCGAGAAAAGATACGAGCGGAACCGAAACCAGCGTAGTCGACGCGGCCTGACCCAATCCTCATCCCTTCATTCCTGAAAGCACAATGTGATCGCTGGCATCCTCATGTCCCTTAACGACCATGGCTGGGGCAACAACTCCAATCAGGACGGCAACAAGGGTGGCAAGGGCAACGACCAAGGCCCGCCCGACCTCGAAGAACTCTGGCGCGACTTCAATCGCCGCCTTTCCGGCGCCTTCGGCAAGAAGGGTGGCGGCGGAGGCTTCGGCGGGGTCACCCCGCCCAGCCTGAGTCCGCGCCAGTTCGGCGGCGGCGTGATGCTGCTGATCGGCGTCGTCGCGGCAATCTGGCTGGCAAGCGGGTTTTATATCGTCGATGCCAGCCAGCGCGGTGTGGTGCTGCAGTTCGGACGCTACCTCGAAACCACCGAGCCCGGCTTGCGCTGGCGCCTGCCCTGGCCGATCCAGAGCCACGAGGTGGTGAATCTTTCCGGAGTGCGTACCGTTGAAGTTGGCTATCGCGGCTCCGAAAAGAACAAGGTGCTGAAAGAAGCGTTGATGCTGACCGATGACGAAAACATTGTCAGCGTGCAGTTCGCCGTGCAATACCTGATCAAGAGTCCGGTCGATTATGTGTTCAAAAATCGCCATCCCGACGATGCGGTGATCCAGGCCGCTGAAACGGCAATTCGCGAAGTGGTGGGCAAGAACAAAATGGATTTCGTGCTCTACGAAGGTCGCGACGTGATCGCCGCAAATACCCAGAAGCTGATTCAGGACATCCTCGATCGTTATGAAACCGGTGTGCAGATTCGTTCGGTGACCATGCAGAGTACTCAGCCGCCGGAACAGGTACAGGCCGCGTTCGACGATGCGGTCAAGGCGGGGCAGGATCGAGAGCGGCAGAAGAACGAAGGTCAGGCTTACGCCAATGACGTGATTCCCCGCGCCCAGGGCGCTGCCTCGCGGCTGTTTGCGGAAGCCGACGGCTACAAGTCGCGGATCGTCGCCACTGCCGAGGGCGATGCCTCGCGCTTCAGCCAGATACTTACCGAATACAGCAAGGCGCCGGAAGTCACACGCAGCCGCATGTATCTGGAAACCCTGCAACAGATTTACACCAATACCAGCAAGGTGATGGTGGATGCGAAGGGATCGGGCAATCTGCTGTATCTGCCGCTGGACAAAGTGATGCAGGCCGCCGGCGCCCAGCTGGCAGCGCCGGCGGCCGATGCGGCGACACCTGCACCCGTTGCAGCCAAGGCGTCAACGTCATCCGGCGAAGCGCCGCCGCAGCTTGAAAAAACCCCGGCCGTCACCGGCAGCGGTGACCTCCGTTCGCGCGATTTCCTGCGCTCCCGCGAAAGGGGGGATCGTTAATGCGCCGCTCTATTCCGTTTGTCGCCTCGCTGCTGCTGATGGCCCTGGTGGTCTTCGCTGCAACCGTATTCACTGTCGATCAGCGCCAGTTCGCGATCATTTTCCAGTTGGGTGAGATCCGCCAGGTGGTCACCGAACCGGGCCTCGCCTTCAAGTGGCCGATGATCCAGAACGTGCGTTTGTTCGACAAGCGCATCCTGACCATGGACTCGCCCGAACCTGAGCGCTTCCTCACCGCCGAGAAAAAACCGGTGCTGGTCGATTCCTTCGTCAAGTGGCGTATCCACGACGTCAAGCAGTACTACATCTCGGTCAGCGGGGACGAGCAGCTAGCGCGTACGCGTCTTTCGCAAACTGTGAATTCGGGGCTGCGCGAAGAGTTCGGCAAGCGCACGGTGCATGATGTCGTCTCCGGCGAACGCGAAAAAATCATGGCCGAAGTGCTGAAAAAGGCCGATGCCGATGCCCGCACGATGGGGGTGCAGATCGTCGATGTGCGGCTGAAGCGCGTCGATTTCCCCTCCGAGGTTTCCGAGTCTGTCTATCGCCGCATGGAAACGGAGCGCAAGCGCGTTGCCAACGAGTTGCGTTCGACCGGTGCCGCCGAAGCGGAAAAAATCAAGGCCGATGCAGACCGGCAGCGCGAGGTGATCGTCGCCAATGCCTATCGCGACGCACAAAAGACCAAGGGCCAGGGCGACGCCAAGGCTGCCTCGATCTACGGCCAAGCCATGGGCCGGAATCCGGAGTTCTACGCGTTCTATCGCAGCATGGAAGCCTATCGCAGCAGTTTCAAGAGCAAGAGCGATCTGCTGGTGGTGGAGCCCAATTCCGACTTCTTCAAATACCTGAAGAACGCGGGCAAGGGCAGCAAGTAAGCCGCGCCGTGGGAACCACTCTGTTCATGGCGTTTGCCCTGATGCTGGTAATCGAGGGCCTGCTGCCGTTCATCGCGCCGCACATCTGGCGCGAGACGTTTCGCCGGGTCACCAGTTTCAATGACGGCCAGATTCGTTTCATCGGCTTGTCGTCGATATTGGTCGGCCTTGTGTTGTTGTGGGTGCTGAAATGAATCGCTGGCTGTTGCCGGAAGCAATCGAAGACATCCTGCCTGCCGAGGCGCGCCGTATCGAGGTCCTGCGTCGGCGCCTGCTCGACGCCTGCGCGCGCCAGGGCTACGAATTCGTCATGCCGCCGCTGCTCGAATACGTCGAGTCGTTGCTCACTGGCAGCGGTCGCGATCTCGATCTGCGCACGTTCAAGCTGGTCGATCAACTCTCCGGCCGCACGATGGGCGTGCGCGCCGATATCACGCCGCAGGTGGCGCGGATCGACGCCCACTTGCTCAACCGCGGCGGCGTGACGCGGCTGTGCTATTGCGGCAGCGTGCTGCATACCCTGCCCGCCGGATTCAATGCGACCCGCGAGCCGCTGCAACTTGGCGCCGAGCTTTACGGCCACAGCGGCCTGGAGGCCGACATCGAGATCGTCCGCCTGCTGGCGGAAACGCTTGCCGCCGCCGAGGTTCCCGCGCTGCGGATCGACCTTGGCCATGTCGGCCTGTTCCGCACCCTCACCGCGGCGGCCGGCTTCGATAGTCAAGCCGAGGAGGACGTGTTCGCGCTGTTGCAGGCCAAGGATCAGCCCGGTTTGCGCGAGCGCCTGGCGTCGGTGGCGGAGCCGCTGCGTTCGGCGCTGCTGGCCTTGCCTGAGCTCTACGGCGGGCGGGAGGTGCTGGATCGTGCGCTACGTCTGCTGCCCGCCGCGGTGCGGCCGCCGTTGGAGGAATTGAGCCGTCTGGCCGATGCATTGACCGGCCTGCCGGTGAGTTTCGACCTTGCCGACCTGCGCGGCTATCACTATCACACCGGCGTCGTCTTCGCTGTTTACTGCGCCGGCAGCCCGGGCGCGGTGGCACTCGGCGGGCGTTACGACCGCGTCGGCAAGGCCTTCGGCCGCAGTCGGCCGGCAAGCGGATTTTCCGTCGACCTGCGCGAACTGGCGCGTCTCGCGCCTGCGGCAGCTGCACGTGGTGCGGTGCTGGCGCCATGGCCGGCGAATGACGACCCGGCCGATCCGTTGCATGCCGAAGTGCGGCGTCTGCGCGCCGCCGGCGAAACCGTCGTTCTTGCGCTGCCCGGACACGAAGGGTCGTGGCGCGAGGCCGGTTGCGATCGCCGCCTGACGCTTAACGGCGGCCGCTGGACACTCGAAACACTCGAAGAGAATTAAGGAATCCTTTTCATGACAAGCACTACCGCCCGCAACGTCGTTGTCGTCGGCACCCAGTGGGGCGACGAAGGCAAGGGCAAGATCGTCGACTGGCTGACCGACCACTCGCAAGGCGTCGTCCGCTTCCAGGGCGGCCACAACGCCGGCCACACACTGGTCATCGGCGGCAAAAAGACCGTACTGCACCTGGTGCCCTCGGGCATCCTGCGCGACGGCGTCACCTGCTACATCGGCAACGGCGTGGTGCTTTCGCCCGAAGCGCTGATCAAGGAACTCGACGAACTGCGCGCCGCCGGTATTGACGCCGAAGCGCGGATCAAAATTTCCGAAGCCTGCCCGCTGATCCTGCCCTACCACCAAGCCATCGACATCGCCCGCGAAGTCGCCCGCGGCAGCAATAAGATCGGCACCACCGGGCGCGGCATCGGTCCGGCCTACGAAGACAAGGTCGCCCGCCGCGCCATCCGCTTACAGGACCTGGCCAAGCCCAAACGTTTTGCCGAGAAGCTGGCCGAGCTTTTGGAATATCACAACTTCATGTTGAAGAACTACCACGGCGCCGCGGTGGTGGACTTCCAGAAAACCCTCGACGCAGCGTTGGCCATCGCCCCGCGCCTGACCGCGATGATCGCCGACGTTCCCCGCGCCCTCTACGACGCCAACAAGGCCGGCGCCAACCTGTTGTTCGAAGGTGCGCAGGGCACGCTGCTTGACATCGACCACGGCACCTATCCTTACGTCACTTCCAGCAACTGCGTCGCCGGTGCGGCGGCGGCCGGCGCCGGCGTCGGTCCCGGCATGCTGCACTACGTGCTTGGCATCACCAAGGCCTATACCACCCGCGTCGGCAGCGGCCCGTTCCCGACCGAGCTCTACGACGCCGTGGACAAGCAGGACCCGGTGGGCAAGCATATGGCCACCAAGGGCCATGAATTCGGCGCCACCACCGGCCGCGCCCGCCGCTGCGGCTGGTTCGACGCCGCCGCGCTGAAGCGCTCGATCCAGATCAACGGTGTCTCTGGCCTATGCATCACCAAGCTCGACGTCCTCGACGGTGTCGAAGAGCTCAAGATCTGCACCGGCTACAGGATCAACGGCGCGGTGTCCGACATCCTTCCCGTCGGCGCCGACGACCTGGCCTGTTGCGAACCGATCTACGAAACCCTGCCGGGCTGGACCGAGACCACCGTCGGCGTCAAGACCCTCGACGGCCTGCCGGCCACCGCTCGTGCCTACATCAAACGCATCGAAACCGTCTGCGGCGTGCCGGTTGACATGATCTCCACCGGTCCTGACCGGGAAGAGACCATCGTGCTGCGGCATCCGTTCAAGTAAGCCGAAGCCGATCACATGAAAGCAAACGGGGCAAGCAGCGCTTGCCCCGTTTGCTTTCATGGGCCAGAAAATCAGGGGAGGAGGGTCGAATTTGCCGTCTCCACTCGGCCCAAGCGGCTGCTCGCGTTTTCTCCCCAGTGCGGCCATTCGTGCTCGCCACCCAGACTCCAAGAACAATCCACAGGCGTCCGGCATATTGGAGTTGTTATACTGACAGCATGAATTCCAAGTGACTGAACGTCATGGACAAAGAACAGCTTATCGCGCGTCATCAATATCATCTGTTATACGGACCCCAATGCCCGTGTAAACACTGTTGGGCAGAAGCATCAGATCATCTATCTACGGGAACAGGTACATGACGCACAGCAATATTGCCATTTCATTCTTGGTGATTTTCATAATGTCGGCTTGTGCAACCAATCTTGGAAAGCCGACAAAATCAGAGGTGGATCAAGCAAACCAGATTTGTACCAGCCAAGTCATCGCCGACAGAGCAGCGAAGATGCGGAATTCTTTCAGTCGGTGGCTGATATGCAAGGAAGAGCACTATATGCCACTGGAAATTAGACAGTACCCAGATAAAGAAGCCGAAATTCGTGAAATATACAAAAAGCTAAAGCCAATGGCATGGGCAGTCGACATGGGAACAATTAAGGTCGAAGCTGTATATGACCAGTGGGACAAAATGAAATCCGAGTTAAGTATGAACTATGAGGTTTGTGCTAAACGAAGTGACGGCTCGCAAAAGTGCATTCCTAAAGGCACAGCGGTCATCTTCATGGAATCGAAGGATGGGGATATTGTTCCTGTCAGGTAAAGTGCCCAACCCGTCGGTTCACACGGACTCCGCACCTGCGGCGCTCCGCCGGTGACCTTCACGTTCGGCCTCTTGAATCATGGGCTGGACATCTATACGCCTTAGGAGTATAGTCACACAATGCATACCGTAGTCGAAACGTTGCTGTTCCAGCGCCAGTGGCCGCTCTATTGGACCGAAGAGGAGCGCGGCGCATTCGCTGCGTATATTGCAGAGCACCCCACTGCCGGAGATGTCGTGCCCGGGTCCGGCGGCATTCGCAAGGTGCGTTGGGGAAGAGCTGGTTCGGGCAAGTCGGGCGGTATTCGGGTGATCTATTTCACTCGCAACGCAGAAGGTGAAGTGGTCTTGCTCACGCTGTACGCGAAGTCGAAAACTGACAACCTCACCGGCCCCAAGTTGAAGGAGATTCGCCGTGTCCTCGAAGAGTAAGCCCCTCACCAAGTCGGAATTGGCAACCCACGAAGCCAAACGCGACCTTGCTGCTGACCTGTTGCAGTCAGTGCGCGAAATGAAGGCCGGTCAGGTTCATGTTGTTTCATCGCCCGTCATTGAGGCGCGAAAGAAAACTGGCCTGTCACAGTCGCAGTTTGCAGCGCTCATTGGCGTATCTGTTCGCACCTTGCAAGGTTGGGAGCAAGGCCGCAAACAGCCGAGCGGTGCTGCCCGCACTTTGCTGGCTATCGCAAGCACAAATCCCAAAGCAATATTGGCGGTTGCAGGTAGGTAGCGTTGCGTGCGCCAGAGGCCGAACCCTGCGGTCGACCCCGTTCGCTTCGCTCTCTGGACGCTGAGCGATGAAGCCGCGTAGCGCCGGTCACCTTGAACTACTACAAGGCCGCTGAATGATGCCCACCGTAATCCTTGATACTTGTGTGATTACTGACATGTTCGTGGAAACGAGGCCACGCCACGCACAGGCAAAACTCTTGAAGGAGGCTTTGCTCAGTACGAAGACGATTGTTCGCATCCCGATGTATGGCATGTTTGAAATTACATCTGCTATGCGTAGCGAATTGAGCGGAAATTCTGGTCGCCTCGCAAAGATGGATGAAAAGCCGTCTTTCGATAATGTCTTACAGCTTGATATTGTCCCAATCGATTTCGCATTTTTTCAGAAATACTACGACGCCAGTCTTCCTCATCTTCGAGCGGGCGATTTAGAGCCTATTCCAGTAGGCCGGTTGCCCGCCAAGTGATGATGCCGCAGGCGAGATGCAACATGGCGATGAACGTTTCGGGGAGTTTCTCCCATCGAACAAGTATGCGACGAAAGCGATTCATC
>Ga0172380_10003278_pt1 | contig 22621 bp, 47 predicted proteins | sample Leawe162metaG_FD_119747 | JGI IMG/M metagenome (GOLD analysis project Ga0172380, IMG submission 119747) | Leachate microbial communities from a municipal landfill in Southern Ontario, Canada - Leachate well 162 metaG | ecosystem: Engineered > Solid waste > Landfill > Unclassified | place...
ATGCTATATAATTCGCTCTTACCATATCCTCAAGCCACCATTCAAAGTACTGCTCGATAGGATTGATTTCCGTTTTAGTTTTCTTCATCCAAATAAGATATTATTTTAGCTGAATAACTTCGCAATCCGGCAATAGACGATTGTTGTGCTTTATTCTCTCTATCACTTCTTACAGTAAGTTCTGCAATATATTTGATAGTTGAGTTCATCTGCTCTTCAAAAGCGTCTCTAAAGCTCTGTGATTGACTTGTAGAAATAGATGGTGCTATAAAATTTGAAGCCTTTTCTATTTCCTTTGTAGCCTGTTCTCTTTTAATCTTATCTGCTATTTCAGCATCTTCTCTCTCTTTTAAAAGAGTAAGCTCTGTCATCTTGCTTGTGATCATATTGATACAGGTCTTGCGTATTTTATCAAAACCATCAATAAGTTCCTGATGCTGTTCCGGCAATAAAATCATCCTGTCAGTTTCCAGCCACTCAAACTCTGTATTGTTTAAAGTCATAAGTTCAATCTGCAAAGAGTCTTTGGAATAATTTTCAACCTTAGAAATAATATCATTTAAGATATTTTGATTCATCGTATTATACTTATTAAAAAGTATAGATCTCTGTAAGGCTATCTGCTGTGCAGTAGTTTCCTCTGTAAGTTCTTTTATCTTAGCTGTAGTGGCGGCATTCTTCTTGGCCAACGCTTCATCTTTCTTTCTTTGAACCTCATCCAGATAAGGCTTAAATTCAAGGTCAAGTTCATCATGAACTTCTGTGGCAGCATTAACAAAAGTTTTCTCGATTAAATCAAGTTTCTTTCCTGTGTCAAGCAATGGCTTTTTAAGATCTGACTTTGCCTCTTTAGTTCTTGCTCTGAAGCTTCGTATAAACGCTTTAGCTTCGGCATATTGTTCTACGGTACCTTCATCTTCCGCATTGTATTTAATAGCTTTAAAGCCCTCTATGATAGCCATATTCTCAACCAAAGGGTTAAGGATATTAAGTCCTGATATCTTCAGGTCTTTGCTTAAATCTGTAATTAACTTCTGCGTTGCCAATGGCAATGCTTTGAAGTTTTCCGCTTTTACTACGGTAACTGTGTCTTCTGTTTTCATTGTTTATTGAAATTTAGTGTTTACAAAATCATCCCAAATGTTTTTACCATAAAATAGCTCAACAGCCTTTTCAAATATAGGCCGCTCATAATTTTCTTGAAGATCTTCATCTTCTTCTTCTGCCGTATCCAAAAAGATTATATAGCTTTTAACAGCTTCTTTTAGCTCTTTAATTTCATCTATAGTAAAGATGTTATCATTATTAATTTTAGGTATATCCATTATTTTAAGTTTTTAATCATTTCTAATGTGTCAAAGGCCATTCTGTATTTTGAAAGAAAATGGTCGCCTCTGTTTAGCCGTAGCTTGAGTAGGTTCCAACTCTCCACAAAACAATCTATGCCTTTTGTCAATCCGTGAACTTTAATGTACTCCGTTAAAACGGTAGTCACAAGTGAGTTATCATCTGAATTTGTTAATAACTGGTCTGCTTTAACGATTCCATAAGACTTTAGCCCTGATATGTTATCAACAGTGTCTCCTGTAATCATTTGTGTCATCAAAAATTTCAAAGCTTCTGACTCCGAAACCTCTATGAACTTCCCTGTGGAAAGGTCATAGTGTGTTCCCGGTACCTGCCTTAAATCTTTGTCTTCAGAATAGATAAAAGTATCTTCGTCCTGAAGCATACATAAGATATCATCCGCTTCCAATTCCCTATACCACAAAGTAGGATATCGCTCTTTAATGTATTTAAGTACATTATACTTATCCTCATTTGCTTTTGGATATGCGACTTCATCTGTACGTGTTCCTTTGTATTTTTTGTCAAAAGCAACAGAGCACCTGAAGGTATCCTGTGATCCTCCTGAAAAACAAAAGATATATCCTTTGGCATCGAACTTTGAAACAATCTTACTAATCTCTTGTGCAGCATAAATGCCAATAGGATCTGCATAGATATGTGCTGACTTAATCTTGTAATCTTTGGCAATGGCATTAACCACTTTATACTTGATAGTATCCGCATCTATTAACGCGATTTTAGTTGTTTTAACGGATTTAAAAGCAGGAACCATAAATTCCTCTTGCTTAGATCTTATGAATCCTTCAGGGCCTGGTGCTACAATATTCATTTTTTAAAATATTTAATGATTTTTAATACTATAAATACAAGCACAAGTGGGAACCAAAATATTAAATCCAATAAGTAGGTTATCCAGTTCTCTTTGGTAAAGCGTTTAAAAGGCTTCTTAGACGCTATTGGTTGTGTCATTGAATGAATGGAATGTCCAATCATCAAATAGGTAAATCCGAAAAATAAAATTCTAACGAGCATTGATTATCATATTTACTTGTTTCATAATGTTAGACATATTTTGTCTTCGAGTAGACATTGTTCGTGCATTGGTATTTACTTTTGGCGGTGATGGTGCTCTTACATCTAAATCAGGTATAACCACAAAAGTGCTTACACCATTTTCGTAATCGCTCATAAGCTTAAAATAAGCGACAATAGATATTGTCTGATAAACATTTTTAGCTGTGCGTGTTTTCGCCCATACACGTCCTAAGCTACCCAATAGCATAGCGCCTCTCAATAAATTCATATAATACATTGGATTAAAATTAATAGGGCAAGGACTATCCCTGCCCTATAACTGACTTATTTCTACATAAAGTGATTGTCATCCACTTGGTCAAGTGAAGACATTTCTTCAACAGGTGGTTGGATGATTTCCATTTTACCGTGTTCTACCAACAATTCATCTGTCCAACCACTTTGTAAGTACTGCTCATAAGTAAAGTCTGTTACAAGCATTCTTTTGATAGGCCCTACTTGTGGCTTTCTTTGAACAGGCGGTGCTGCTTGAGGTGTTGCAGCTTGTGCTTGTGTTGGCGCCGGAGTATCTTCAGCTTTCTTGAAATCTTCATACTTAGCAAACACGCCTCCAGCTGATGCGTAGGCTGTAGCTTCATCAGACTTCATAATCGTCTCTCTGTAATACTTAGGAAGATTAGCAAAGGTTTCAGTTCGGAAACATTCGCCTTTAGGATCGATAAAGAAAGTCACAAGTGGATTGGTTCTTGTTACCTCTTCCCACGGAAAAGCATATACCTTTCTCAAATTATCGGTAAGACCTTGAACGCTTCCAACATTGTTATAAATAATTGAAGGATCTTTTTTGTTTGGTTTATTTACAATATGAACAATGAATGCCCGACCTAAATACTGTCCTAAATTCCAACCATTCTTGTATTCGTTTGGCTGTAATACACGACCTTCCATTCCATCAATAAGCTTTTTAAGGTTGGAAGTCTCTCCTAACATAAAAGTGTATTCCTGACTTACTACAGTAGGTCTTGCAACTGTATCACCCTCATTGAATAATTGTTTCAACAAAGGAAATTCAAAGATTAATTTAATAAGCCTTGATGACTTATTGAAGTTCTTATTAAAGTGTGTACCCAAATCGACTATTGAGTATAAAATTGCAGGGTTTGGCCCTTGCTCTAATAATTTAACTGTATCCAGCTTTTGTTTAGCTGAATTTGGTACCATAAAATTTGCTCCTGGCGTCTGTGCGCTGTTACTTGAATCTGTGTTCATCGTTTTCTTTTTTTGAACTGTTTTTTAAACATTGTTTTTGTGTCACTCATCATAAACCCTATTTGCAGGGAAAAACATCGAAACACTCTTATCCTCGTTTTTTTTCTTGGCATTACTACATTTTTGTCTATCTCATATAAAATATCTATTAGGTGTTTAGTTATTAAATCATAGGCCAAAAGATAACTAACGTTGTTATCTATGGCTGTCTGCTTAACGTGCTTAATGAAGTGAGGTAACTTAAAGACGTCATCCGATAAGTATTCTGCAACCTCTTCTTTGGAAGTAAATTTTCTGACATTTTTACTTTGTAACAATTCTTTGTCTAAATGTGGATACATACTAATAAACGGTTTTCTTTTTAAGTTCCGTTTTAAGTCCTGGCGACACATTTAAAGCTAAATAATATTTCTTTTTACTGATTTCCATCTTTTTAGTTTTAACGCTTGGAAAAGGTTTAGACTTTCTTACTTTAAGTACTAAAGTTCCAACACGATATAAATTAACGTGCTGTCCAAATATTAACTTCTCTCTCATTCGAGACATTAAAAATGTTGTCATCTTTAACGCTTGTCTCTTAGGCATATTAAACTCTTTTGATAAATCGTCTGATAATGTTGTAAAGTTCATCTGTTTTCTTTTCTTACAAATATATATAAAAAAAGACATACATTACCATATCTGTCGTGAAAATTTTAATATTTCCCAGCATAATTATATTCGTGTATGGTCATATCTATAGGATTTATAAACAAATGAATTACACTTGTGCCAATATCTCTGCCCTTACCAATGATAAACTCTGTATGAAACAATTCGGCAAAGCCGGGTTTATTTCCTACCTGTTCATCATAATAAGCCTGACGAAATAAGAAAGCTACAATATCTGCATCTTCCTCTATACTGCTCGACTCTTTAAGGTCGGCAAGTCTTGGTCGTTTATTGTCTCTTGCTTCAACAGCTCTTGAAAGCTGACTAAGGGCAACCATAGCCACATAATTGTCTCTTGCGATTGATTTAAGCTCTCTTGAGATAATTGTGACAAGTTCCCTCATCTGCATCTTTGTACGCGAACCACAACGCTGTATGTAGTCCATAAAGAATAGTTTGGCGCCTTTAGATGCCCACTCCGTAGCTTTCTCTGTGATATCCTCAATAGTCTTGATTTTATCTTCGATATGAAAGTTAGAGTTGTCGATATACTTATTGGCTTCTACAACTGCTTGTAGCTGTTCTGAAGTGATGGCGCCTTTCTTGATTAACTTGTAATCAATACCTGTAAGTAAACTTATAAGCTTACTTTTAAGTTGATTCTTAGCCATTTCCAAAGAGAAAAAGACAACAATGTTTCCTGCCATTGCAGCGTTCCACCCTGAAATCAAAGCGTAAGTGGTCTTACCCATTCCTGGCCTTGCTGCAATAATCACAAGTTCGCCTAAAGAATAACCTCCGGTGAAGTCATCAATAACATCTACGGAAGTCGTTATCCCTGTAGACAATCCTTTGGCACGCCTTTCAACTTTGTTCTTGATTTCAGCTTCATAGTCATCTTCAAGATTTTGAGTAAGCTTTTCAGTAAATCTCGTAAAGAGATTTTTATAAGACTGAATAATATTGTCTCCTACTTGAAGTACATCGCGGTTATCCCAATTGCCATACAGAATATCTGTGGCCTTATGGTTCCAAAATTCAAAGAGACAATATTGCTTGAGTGTCATAATATGATGTTCAAGTAATGCTGAACTTGCAATACCACGAGTAGCGATATTAAAGATTTCCATATCGAAATCTTTGGAATTACCATTACGGTATTCCGTAGGTCTGAAATTAAGGATACCCACAACATCGGGTATCATCTTATTTTCATAACACTCCAAAATTGAAGTATAGATCTGCTGATGAATACGCACTCTGAAATCTTTCGGTTCCAGATTATGCTTCATAAGCGTTACTCTTACACCACTTTGCTCAGTGGTATTAAAAATGGCAGAAAGTATCTGCCTTTCCACCAGATCTCTATGATACAAATCATAGTTAGGTTGAACTGCTACCATTTCATTTTACTTTAGTTTTAATTAATACTAATTTTTTAATGTCTTTATGATGCTTATCCATAATGTCAAGTATCTTATCGTGATATTCTGTAGCATCATTTCCTTTGCCTCTTGACTGTAATACTTTAAATTCTTTCAAATCATATTCTATAGTTTCTACCGGAATATCATTTACGTGTACAGCAAACAGTAAAGAATATTTCTTTCTGTGATATTTCAAAGAATAGATGCAATGGCGAAAACGGTCTCCAAGATCCATTACTTCTTTAACACTTTTAATCACTTTAATAGTGATGTTTTCTTCTTTAAATTCTAAGTCGAAAAACTTTTTTTTCTCTTTGGCATAAGCACGCTCATCTTTTCTGATTTCAGCCTTGAGGGTTTTATACTCTTGGGCAAATCGTCTTTTACGATCTTTCTCAACATACTTATCGTGTTCTCTTTTAAGATCTACAGGACAAGCATATTTAGGGCTTTTAAGATCTCTATTAAAGTTTTTAGCAATCTTTAAATAGTCAAAATACATACTCACATCGTGAACAAAATATTTGTGTTTTGTACAAACTTTAATGGTTTCCCAAAATCTTATAATAAGTTCAAAATCTCTTTCAAGAGCAGAATAATAAAACAATCTATATTGACCTGTTTTAAGCAATGTTTCAGCCTTTGGCTTAGTAAGTATCAAATGGAAGAAAACAAATGGTCTGAGGTCGTGAAAATCATTCTTAAAGCCATTTCTCTTTATCTGAGCAATAGCTTTTATTTTCGGATAAACAGTTGCATTTACATCTACATGTGAGGCAATGGTTTTTCGTTGTTTCAAAGAGAAATCTCCAAACCATCTTCCACCATACCAATTGTACTGTCTTGAATGTCCAATAATCTCATAGTTTCCTTTTGCATCAAGATAAATCCTTGACTGTTCCCAGGTATAAACTCTTTTTGGATTGCCCGAACGATAATATCCTTGAATTTGAAAAACTCTGATAACCTGATAACCTTTATGCACCTGAATAAGATGCATTAGCTTATCATCACTAAATATCTTCTTTCGGGTAGTGTTTATTTTAACTTCTGTATTACATTTGGAACATTTGTCACCCATAATCTCATCTTGCCATCCTTGCGAGGTAAAAGGACTCTTCCAAGAATGACCACAATCAAGACAGGTTATCTTCCCTGACTTTAACCTGACGGCAACGTGAGGTAAGAGATTTTTAAATGCCCATTCTTCTTGAACGTGTGTTATAGCGGGTAAAGTCTTATCTGCTTCTACAACCGCTATCTGACTTTTAGTTCTTGCTTTCATTAAAACAATGTTGTTGGTTCATCGTAATCTTTAACAGCCTTTTCAGACTTCTCAACGGTAGGTTTTGGTTTATTGACCATCTTCTCCATTTGCTCTTTGTAAACATCGTCTATGGCTCTCTGTTTAGCCGTAGCGATTTCTTCTTCGGTAAGTTCAACTTTCTGATTTGTGATGATAGTAGCCTGTACTTTACTGCCAACTTTAATGTCATCTTCATCATAATAATGAACTGCCATACCATAGATTTCTTCATCTTCAAAACCATTACAGCCACTTGCTTTAACGGTATTGAGAATGTAAGTGATACAGTCGTCAATATTCTTTCCTGACTTCTGATAAGTTTCTACAAACAATGGATCTTTTACCATTCTTTGTACCAGGTACTTTTTAATAACCTGTCTGAAATTTTCTGTTCCTTTCATATCTTAAATTATTTGGATTAATGATATATTCCTGATTATACTGATTCTTAATCTTAACAAGGTCAAAGTCGCCTATGACTTCTGTTATTTTAAAGTTCTCGTCTGGCTCAATGCCGTTCTCTGTTTTGCATTGGTGAGAGAGGGCAACTACCCTCTCGCACGCAATACACATCAAAATGGTACTTCGGTCCATTACGCTTCAAGTTGTGATTCGTCAATGTTTCCGGATTCGATATTCTCAACCAAACACTCTTTCAAGAGTTGCATAGGTTCGTCATCGTAACAGGCAATGCCTATTCCTTCTAACAGCTCGACAACATCATTTCTGTCAAGCTAGTTTACTTTGTTCCAAATACTCATTTTTCAAGTTTTAAAGATTTGATTGCTGTAAGCTTTGATTTGGTAAACCAATGTTCACCTGGTCTTCCGTTATTATCTGTAAAAACAGATATCTTAACCACTACATCATCTACTGAATACTTGAATATCCAAACAGGCACATTCTTGTATTTGCCCTCTCGTTTTGTAATAAGGGTTTCAAGGAAGTGATGTGAATTTTTAGCACTTGAACCAATTTTGATTTTGATTCCCCCTGTCTCAACAAAACCAAACGACTTGTCTGATTTGTATTTACAGGCTGTAACATTGTTCCATATAGGATAACTTCTGCTCATAATTGTAACTGTATTTAATTATTAATTAATATTTTCTTGAAGTTCTGCCTCTGTTGCCAGGCGTTCAGTAATCTGTTGTCTGTAAGGCACAAGCTCTCCGACTTTATAACCTTTCCTTTCACAATAATCAATGAAATTCAAATGAGCTTTCTTGCCATAGTTTTTCATACTCATAAGTTCAGCTTCTGTTTTCATTAAAGCCTGTGCCATATTAAGAATATGATTGTCATCAAAAGCCCATTTCACTTTGTTAATTAACCGTTTTTCCTTAATAATTTCTTTGGATAGCAACAAGTACCTTTCCCAATAGTCATATTGAGGTGGTGGAAGTATATTCTCGCCCTCTTCAGGAAAGAATATTTCTTCCAATGTCGTGGGAGGTTCTTCTTCTTTAACAGTAGGAGGTTCTTGCTTATGTTCTACAACTTCCTTTTCAGTTATGACAAATTCAGTAATCATTTTCTCAAGTACATCTATTTTTGTCGTAATGACATCACTTTCATCTTCCAATGCTGTTATGAAATCATAATTTAAAGATATCTTTTTGTCTTTTTCTTCTCGTTGCTCACGAAGATTTTTAAGAGTCTCAACAGCCTGCTCAATAAAGGTAAGTTCCTTAACAGGTTCTTCTGTGTGAATTTGAGCGTTTCTAACAGATAGTTCATACTTTAAGTAAGGCATACGCCAGTCAGTTTCATTGCCTGCTTTAATAAGGCTGTTAATGGCGTTTTTAAGATAAACGACATTCATTGTAGGCAAAGGTATCTGCTCGCCTTTTGAATTAATCTAATAAATTTTTGATGTGTCCATTATAATTGTTTTTAAAGATTACTTGTTATGTATATATAAAACCACGAAATCGTGATTTAAAAGGTCTATATCGGACTTATCATCTAAGATCCAATCTTCTTCTTCAATCATATCCCACGCGTGGATAGGAAAGTCATCCCAAAGCCGTCTTGCAACTTCCGGAGATATTTCTGTAGCTGCTATCAAGGTGTTATTAAATTACTATTTGTTTTGTCTTCGATTTCATCGACATTCTTTTTAAGTTCTCGCAAGTACTCGAGAAACAATAAATGTAATTCAGGACTTTGTGCTTTCTTCACATAATTATAAAGATTGGTATAAGCATCTGAATGAAACATAACCTCTTGCAAAGAGTCTGTTTTAAGGTCAAATCCACAATCATAATGAGCATCTACCCACTTGACTAATTTAACCTTGTTATCGTTGCTTAAATCCATTATAAAGCGTACTATACCAAGTACGCTGCCATTGGCTTCATTATAATGTTGGAGAAACTTACTTTGAAGATGCTCTTTGTGTCCAAGCATATCAAAGATTTTTGGAAAGTCATCGCTACGAAAGTTATGTAGCCAATAAAGAAAATTCACTGTTTTCATATGTAACTGTTTTAAAATTAATACTCGTTTTTAATGATTAGTTCACAAGTATTCTTCAAAGCATTAAGCATTTGAAGTCTTGTAATGCTTGGTGATGTAGCCATTATATCGGTAAAAGACATAAAGCTTACAGCGAAATTGGCTTTCTCTGCCATTTCCTGTTCTGAAACTTCTATCTCACCCATTCGTTAAAGCCTACTTGAAATTGTATTGGATCCAGCTTACGAAGTATGGTTCCAACCTTACTTTGCTTTGCCATCTTCTTAGCCCAATTCTTTTGCTTTTGGGTTTTGTCATTGCCGGCCCAGCAATGCTCTGTCATTTCCAACGCTATTTCAGGCGTGGTGTACTCGTTGAGGTATTCCTCATACGACTGTCTTGTTTTCTTTTTGGTCATTAGTTTTCGTTGTATAATATATTAATAAACTCATTACACTTCTGAATGATTTCAGCCATCTGTTGACTGTCCTCTCCATCGTTTGTAAGCATAAAGCCTTTAGGAAATTGATAGTTGATGTGATTGGTTCCTTTAGGAAACATTTCACTCCATTCAAATACATAGCCTTCGCCTTGCTCGTCTTTACCGGATCTTGCAAACCGATCATCAGTAATATCCAACCACTTTCCTATAGCGTGGTCATTGCCATACCAAATAGTGATATTGGCTGTTAAAACTTTTTTGTTTCTGCTCATTATTATAAAAATTGATATTCGTCTCCTACTTTACTAATTGACATACTCATCCAAGCACCATTTCGAACACTCATAATCTTGCCCCAATGCTTGTGAAACGTTTTCATAAAAGGTTCGTATTTCTTTCGCCATTTGTCCAGGCGTTTGTCATACTCTCTTTCAGCAAGATTATCCATTCTTGCACTATAATCTAAATTTCTTGCAGAATACCAATCATATTTGTCTATGTGAAGGTCATATAGCTCGTCTGCTATATCTTCTAATTTAAAACGAGGTATAATGCCAAAAGGATAATGATAACTCATTGCTTCGTCTGTAGTAAGCAAATAAGTATCATCATTCATTGCTAAAATAACAGCTGAACCTCTAAATGAACCGGAACATTCTGACAAATACCGTTCATCTCGATTTGGTTTTCGCCAATCAGCTATCATCTCTTTTTTATCAAGATTAAAGAAATAGTCATCCTGAAAACTTTCAACATCCCATTCAATAATTCGATTAAAATGCTCATTGATTTCATCTTCACTAAGCTGTGAGAAATCAATTTCATTAGCTTCACACATTTCTTTGACTGCCTCTTCTTTGTCTGAATAACAATCAGAAAAATCAAGAAAGTATGTTGTTGGATCATAATTGTCGTCAAGACTTCTTATGATTGGATTTCCTGCTCCCATATATAACTGTTTTAATTAATTTATAAAAGTGATGATTCATTGGCAAAAGAGTAATGGCCGTCATAACTTAGAATGATATGGTCAAGTAATTTCAGGTCCAAAACTCGTGATGCCTCTTTAAGCTTTTTTGTAAGTTCTATATCAGCATTAGAGGGAATTAAACTTCCCGAAGGATGATTGTGTGACACTATAAAACTTACCGAAAGAGAGTCTATGACAAACTTGAACAGCACTCTGAAATCAACCACTGAACTTGCAATGGTTCCACTGCCTAATTTCATAAACCCTGTTACATTGTTGGCATTGTTTAAAGACAAGACATAAACGTGTTCTACCACATTTATGTCATCGCCATTAGACTGATAAAGTTCCTTTAAATAATCAGCCACCTCGTTTGAGCTTTTAAGTTTCACTCTTCTGATGGATGATGGTTCAGATACTATTCTGAATTGTGGTGTAAAGCTTTTATATTGCTCCATTCAAATTTAATGTTACGTTGTTCTGCTATTACTTCCATATCTTCCAGTTCCCCGAAAGCTCCTTTATCGTTATAATTCATAACGTGTGTGGCAGTATCTACTTCTTGCCACAGTTCCATTGGTATTGCCGCATCTATGTTACGGAGTTCCTGTTCTGTATAGACAAGCTTCATAAGGTCTCCCTTGCAATTAATCTTCGTCATCTTCATCAGGTGTTAAAAGGTCTGCCAAAGCACCATAGAATAATTCTTCTTCATTGTCTGGTGATTCTCCGGCTTCTATCTCATCAAGCATAAGCTGATACATTTCCTGTGCATCTTCTTTAAGTTTTGGATTGGCCACTTTAAATTCTGCAAGACGTTGCCTTGCTCTTGCTACGATATCCATTTCTTCCATTATTCTTGAATTACAGTTTCTTCATCACCATCAAAGTTGTTGAATACTTTGTCGATAAGCCTACTCAAATAAATACTGTTAATTTTATCAGGACTTACGCCTCTAAGTATTTCAATAAGCTGACTGAAATATGCTATGTCCACACCTATCAATTGTTCCTCAAGCACTACCGGATCTTTAAGGTCAAGCTCTGATACCTGAAACAGTATTTTAAGCACTTCTCCTGCATTCATTGTCCACTTACGAGTAATGAACTTCTTCATACGAATAATGCTTGTCAGTGGATACAATGAACCTTGATATTTAAGCTCTTTTGTCAAGATACATTCCAATGCTTTGATGTTAGTTACCAATCCTTCTTCAAAAGTGAAGTAGTTTGTAGCGTGAATAAAGTCAAAAGACTTATGTATCTCTTCCACTGTTCCGCTAAAGCGTAACACTATCTGAATTTGGTCACTCAAGCTTATGGCGTTCTGTGAAAAGAATACAGGGTGAAATGGTTTTTCATCACCTTTGGCAGCCTCCACTCCGGCACCATTAACATAAAGTTTAATTTGCCCAGGATGCAATGATTTATATATAACCATAGCTTGAGACAAATCATCTTCTTCGCTAAAAGCTGAACCTTCGGTTTTCTCTTTGATATACTCTTCTCTGCGATTACCGTTAAGGACAACAAATCCTTTGGCATAATACTTCGCTAATCGCTCAAGCACTTCTATGTCTTTGAGATAAACATCAAAGTCATTTACAGGTTCTTGCAGCAATAGGCTTGTAATTGAACCTCCGCTTAATACGATGTTGGTTCTTACATCTGCTCTGAGATCAGAGTCTTCGATTGAGTCAAGCCAAGCTGTCAGCTTTGCTTTAACTACACGTTCTTCAATAGTTTTAATTTTCATCTTTACTGTTTTTAATTATTATCTATTACAAATTTTACTTTAAAAAGTTCTTTTACATTTCTATATTTTTTAACTCCATTATAACTCAGGTTATTTTGTTTAGCGTATTCTGAAATACTTTTAATATTCAGATACGTTCCGCATAATTCAATAAATTATAAAGGTTTTACCTGATATATTTACTGTATCTACAAAACCAGATTTTATTCTTTTTTTAGCCCCATTATAAGTAATGTTTTCTGTTTTTGAATATGCATCAATAGATAATATGTTTAGATTGGTTAATATATCTTTTAGATTAGTAACAAGATCCGCTCTTTCTCTATAATCAAAGTTCTCTTTCTTTAAATTAAACTCCTTTAGATTTTTAAACATAAATGAATATCTTAAACTATATTTAGACCAATATTTAAAAGCTTCGTTGTCATAAGTTTTTAACCAATTTATTTCCTCAATAGATGTTAGTGTTACTAAATATCTACCTTTGTATTTTCCATCTTCTATTAAATAATCCTTATAAATTATTTCATTTATATTAGGGTTTCCGAAATCATTTTTAATTATATTTTTAACTTCTAAATCAGTAAAAACAAACCACTCTCTTTTTACTCGATTGTTTTTATATTTTTTTAATAATTTTCCCTCTATATTTTTATCTATAAAAGTTACTATTTCAATAGTTGGGTTATGAGGATACATATCCATATATCTTCTATATACATCAAGTGATTTCCCTATTTTATAATGTGTTGAATCTTTAAATAAATACGTGTTCATTTTTTTAACTTATTAATTAACATTAAGCAAATATAGTTATATTTATTGAACAATAATGAATCATTATCCAGTTCTCCATTTTCAAACTTAGTACCTACAAACTTTAATAGTTTCTTAGTGTTTTCAGTTACTTCCATAAGGTTCATTATTATGAATTAAAGATAATAGTAGTTGTAAAACATTAAAGCTGATGTTTTACTGTTTCATCATATATGTCTTTCATCGCTTCCTTAATGTATAGTGTTTCTTTGTCAAACCAATAACACCCATTTACTTCTTTAAAGGTTTTAAGCCATTCCTCGAAAGCTATTTCTTCCTTTTCCTTTAACGATTTTACAACACCGCGCAAGGCAAATAAAGCATCCAGTTCTTTGGCTAGTGCATTTATATCATTTATATCAATCGCTAAAACTTCCATTCCATAAATGTCAGCTTCGTTCATTCTGCTTTTTAGTATTTCAATAATCTCTTTTTCCATAATTTAAATATTTAATTTGTTAATTTATTTACTTGCCTTGCACTTGTACGTTGTGCGATATTAAAGAATTGTGAAATCTCGTCCTACATCACTAATTTGTAAATGAAATTTCGAGCCATCTAATATATGGGCATAAGGCTTTCCATCCTTTAATCTAATTTCATAAGCATACAATCTCTGAACAGTATCACCTACTTTTATTTCTTTTCCGTTTTTATCAAATTTATTTGTGGTCATAGTTTATCGAATAACATCGCACAACAAAGGCTAAAAAACATAGCCTAATTAAATTATGCTGATTATTGAAGCGTGATTATAGGCTACGTTTCTTAGCCTCATTCCGTTGGCATTAATTAAAGCCGATGTTTATATTTACGAAACCTTTTTTAAGGTTAAAGCCTTAATCTATTTTTGTATTTTAAGGCATACATTCTTTAAAAAATGCCAACACTCAATAACAATAATGCTTAAATCGTATCTTTAAGAATAAAGTAAAAATTTACACCATCGCCATAGCAAGCTGATTCTCCTTTTTCCAGTTTACTTAATTCGCATTCTTCATCAAAACACACTGTTACTTCTACTTTTGGGTATTTTTCTTTTAAGTCTTTAATAATCTCTGCGTCTATATTTGCAGTAATTGTGGTGTTGTAAATTTTTACTGGTGTCGTCATAATGTTATTTTTTGTTTATTAAAATTTATTAATCAATTCGCACTATTGTTATCAAAGTACGTTGTGGTGCATTAAAACGAAAGCATTAAATACTCTCTTATCCTATCTATGTATTCAATATCGTCTTTCAACTTGCCAAGCAATACATTACAGTTATTACATAGCAAACCCCTTACCTTTCCTGATGAATGACAATGGTCAATTATTAAGTGTTTAGCTCCTTTTCTCGGCTTCTTTTTACCGCACAACTTACATTTCCCTTTTTGAGCATCGAACATTTTGAAGTACTCGTCTTCTGTGATACCATATCTTCTAATCAAGGTAGAGTTTCGTTTGGCTTTATTATATCTATCTCTATTTTTATAATACCTTTCTTTTGCCAACTTGCTATCACAGGGTTTGCAATAAGATTGATATGATTTAGTTCCTTTTCCACGAAGATTAAACTCTGACAAAGGTTTTTCTTTATTACAATTACTACATTTTTTCATGTTGTAAAGATAATAAAAAATTTAATAGCTACAACAATTAAAACGACACCACAACAGCATATAAGCGTAATGCTTAGGTCTGTGCTTCGTAGTGTCGTTTGTGCTAAATCCACCATAATTAAATTTTTTCTTTTCCCACGCTCTCAAAATAGAAAGTTCCGTCAAAGGGCTTTGTTGGGGTAATTCCAAAATATGAAGCCACTTTATTTAGATATTCCTTTTTACGTTTAGATTTCTCTGTTCTTGGATTCTTTGGTTTGTCCATTCTCTTGTGCAGCCCGCCTAAAAACCAGGTTCTAAATGTTTCCAAATCTAATGAGCCTTTATAGTGGTTAATTATCTTTTGCACAGGCACAAGATTTTCATCACAATGTGCATCAGGAAACATTGAAGTTCCATCAAACCAATTTCTAACAAGTGGCTTTATATGTTCAACTTGCCAATCATCTTCAAGTGGCGTTCCTGAATAAGCACAAAGCCCATCAAACTTTTGCTTAATTTCTTCCCTTTGTTTTTTACTGATATATCCCACGCTCAAAAAATTTAATTATTACGTTCGTTCTTTGTAGTTAAGTTCGTGCTAAATTCTGCACTACGCTTATATGCGTTCCGTTAGGCAACATTTATACCCAACTCTATAAAATCAATTTCTTTGGCTTTTACCCACCTTGTAAATTCTGGACTTGTACTAAAATCAAATTCACAAGTAGTTGTCTGTATTGTTTCAACCATTACAACAAAGCCAAATAATTGCTTTTTCAAATACCATTTTCCAGTTAATCTTCTGCTGTCCATATTTAAACGTTGCCTAACAAAGTGTATAAGCAATAGCCGTTAGGCATTTTAAACTATTGCAGTTGTTAATATTAAATTTTATCATTCTAATCAAGTTTTGTGTTCGGCTACTGCTCATACACTCGACCGTTATAAAAAATTAAGGTTTGACTTGCCTTTTGTTCCAGTCTTTTATCATCTCAATTTCTAACCATTCAATACTTTTTCTTAAAACTTTTTGTTGCATTTTAACTTGACAACTCTTACATCTTATAATTCTACCATTTGAACCATTAAATGTCATTTCTGCTTCACCACCACAAAAAGGGCAGTTATCTAATTTTGTACTTGTTTCTATTGTTCCCATATTTATAAAATTTATTTTGTGTTTTTCCTTAACTTATAATAACTATGTATAATAAAAATTAAACACGTTTTAAATATCTTCTTTCCGCTTTTACACCAATATATTGTTTAGCTACAAAGTTTGTGTAAATATCTACGTGAGTTCCTATTTTTAGTTCTGTGTGTGTACTTTTGTTTTGTTCTACTTCTATAAATTCCATAATTTTTAATTTTAACTTTTATTATACTATTCAGTTAATTAAAAGTTGTCTTTAATCGCTTGTTTTAATTTATGAAGAGCCATATATAAATCTTCATCGTTTGGTAACTGTATGTAAGGCACTTTTTTCTCAATCTCTTTTATTAGGTTTGTTCCTAAATCTGATAATTCAGTATTTTTGTCCTTAAACATAACACCAACTTCGCTTAAAATTGATTGCTTGGCTTGGTAGTCTTTTAGGTCTTCAAATAAGTATCTCCAATCTCTTTTACTAAAGTCGCCATCTCTATGTTTTGCTCGATGGTATATTACTATTTTCGCTAATTCTTTCATTATTTTAAATTTTAGTTTATTTATTCGCAACCAATCTTAAACGTATACGTTAGCAAACATTTACTGCTTATGTATTTGCTCTTTAAAATACTGTATTGCATCATCTAAATGGTCGCTATCTTCCAACTCGTTTACTACATCTTCCGCAGTAAACGATTTGCTAACACCGTATAACCGTAATTGCTCGTTGTGGAAGTCTTCAAGAAGTTTCACTAAAGCAAAGTATTGGTTAGGTTTAATTTCCATTTCGGTTTCAGCAGTTTTTAACCACTTACCAATTTCTAATTCTCTTTCTACTCTCATTTTTATAAAGTTTTGTTATTAAATCCGCAACTACGGTTATACGTGGTACGTTGCAGTTAATTGCCGTTGTCTTTTATCTTGTTTCTAAACCAATAAAAGCTACTCTTAAACCCTCGCTCAAATATTTTTTTAGAGCTATGTTCATTATATCCCCAGTCAATTAACTGTTGGCTAACCTCGATATTCATTTCCTCTTTTGTCGGCAACGTAACACCAACTTCGCATAAAATTAAATTTTCTACAGCTTCCGCCATTGCTAATTCACCTTCTTTTTCTTTACTTAATTCACCTTCTTTTTCTAAGTTTCTTAAGTATTCTAAATCTTTTTTAAAATCTTCTTTTGTGTATCTCATAATATTTGTTTTGTGTTTGTAAAATCTAATTTTATACGTTAAAAGTTATTCAAAAGTTTTAAGATTAAGATCATTCATTATAATATTGACATTTATTGAAGTTAGGAAAGGCACTGAAGTAATTGTTTGATCTGGTTCTTCAATGTACATTTCATAAGGACATACTGTATTTGCACGAGCAAACTGGCCAGTATTAACCCTTACAAATATGCCATTATCAAACTGATAATCTGCATATTTATCAAGCTCTGATATATAATTTTGATTATCAATTGTTTTATGCTTTTCCCAAACTAATTTCTGAAATAGCATCTTCATAGTTTATCACTTGTTTTGAGCTTCTATACGAGAGTTAATCCAATTTTCAATAGCATCTATGGTATCCGAAGTTTGCTGCTCAAATACAAGCCCTTCTGTTTTCATACCGTGGGTATGTGCTTTCTCAAGCAAAACATTCCAACGGTCTTTCAATGTAGGTTCTTGCATTACATCTTGTACTTCCTGAATGATTAGCTTACCTCTGCGATTAAGATAATTCTCACCATTGTTCTTCTTCATCTGTTCCATTGGATCCTTAGCCTGCAATTCCATATCATCTATAGGTTTAGGTTCAATAGTAGGAAATGATTTTCCTTGCTCTATATCTTCATCCAAAAACAAGTTAACTTTTTCTTTAGGTTTGTCTACAGTGGCAAAGATTACTTTCTCTTCAACCATTTTCTTAGATATACCTTTGGATTCTGCCTGTTCCAATATGAAGTTTTTAGTTTCATTCTCGAAATACGCTTCTTCTTCAGGCACGTCATCAAACAGATCATCGTCATTTTGCATACCACAATCATCACACTCTTCCTCTTCAGCAAACAGTTGAGGTGATTCAAAAGCTTCTGCAGGTGTACGTGGTCGCATACCTGGTTCCGGTCTTGCATAGCTGTCTTCAATAGCTTCTATTTCTTCTTCAGAAAGTTTAGCTGTTAAAGTTCCTGTTGCTTTATTCTTAGTTGGAGGTGGTGGCATAGGTGTCATTTCAGCCTTTTCTATAGGCTTCTCTTCCACTTTCTCTTTCTTTGTAGCCTTAGATACCACTTTCTCTTTTTTAGGCTCTGTAATAGGCTCTATTTTAGTGAGAGAGTCTTTAGCAATCAAATCTTTAATTGCATTGTTGAATTTTTCATCAATACTTTTAGCATCAGCTGATAAAAATATTGGATTGAACACTTCTGCTTTTAATTTTGCATCCTTATAGGCGCAAAGAATGACAACGTCGATTTTACCGTTGTCATTGTCTACCAAAATTGTGATCTTAGTTTTTTCAGCCAAGCTTTCTAATTGTTGTAACATAACTGTCTGTATTTACATTAATAATAATATTGTAATAACGACTCCAACGCACAATCCCAGTACGAAGTAATCCATTTTTGATTTATCACTCATCAGTTTAAAGTTTTAATTTTGTTTTTAAGATGTTCTATTAAGTATTTAGCGTAACCGGTAACAAGTTCCTGTCCTTTGTAAGTAAACAGTCCTTTGTCTTCCTTTACGGCTTTGTCATACGCTTTCTCCAAGCTTTTAATCTCGAAGTTAACGGTTTGTGTCTGTTTGATTCTAAACTTCTCTGGTGTTTCCACAAAAGCAATACCATCGAAGATTCCATCAGGTATGTCATCTACCATTTTTTTAATGATAACATCAATTTCATAATTATCAGCATCACGCAGCAAAGTAAGAAATGCCACAGTATCTGAAGTATGGTCTTCATAAGAAACGTCACAGCCTGGTACAGCACATTTAACTTTTCTGCAGGTTTCTTCACCAAGCATTCCGCTGTGATGTTCTGAAGCATACGTTATATGCTTAGGCCCTACGGTATAAGGATGAGGTTTGTAATTAACGTGCATAACGTTTTTCAACTGAATAACGTTTTGCTCTTTGATAGATTCTCTAATCAAAGTTTCGATTTTTTCTAAGCTTAATTTTGACATAATAGTAACTGTTTTTAATTATTAAATTGTTTGTGATATTGACATTTGTTCTACCTTGCCAATGAGGTGTCTTATAAATTCAAGGCGTTGCTTGTGACATTCAGTGATATAATCCTCTTTTACAGTTAAAACATTTATATCACGTCGAGGCCACCAATAACTTGTGTTGATGTTATATCGGCCATACATAAATTCACTATTTAAACTTTTGCAAGGTCGTTGAGAATGTAAATACTCATAGCATAAATTCTTTTCATTAGCATCTTCTGCATAAACAGAAATCAAATGGCAAAGATTATGTGTCAATTTATTTTCTATCTGTACACAAAGATGCAAGTCATCTTCTACTTGTCTGAATACAGATAGCACAATCATTTGGTCTGCTATATTCATAATTCGGAAGTATTATCAATTTCCCATAAATGATGACAGTATAAATGCACATTGACGAATTCTTCCTTTGGCGGGAATATTTGTGCCATAGTAACATTATCTGGTATCAGCCTATACCTTGCCTCTTTGATTTCTTTGTAGCTCGGTGATGCTGTAGGTGTACTAATAGACATATGCCATTTTCCGTTATCTATAGAAACGATGATTGTACATCTTCCCATTCTGAATGTTCCTTCTTTAAAGTCTGTCATCGTTTAGGACTTATAAGTTCTCTCCAATTTGGATATTTCTCTAAAAACACTTCGTGCTCTTCATCGAAAATTGTACTGAAATACAATATCAATTCCCTTTTGGTGTAATTGGTATTATCCAATATAGTCATTAAACTCAATTCAAAGCTTTTAGCGGCCCTTTTACAGTCCATCCATATAAAGTGTAGGATTTCCTCTCTTCGTCTCACTACGCCTTTGTAATAGGCTCTGTTCTTGCTGTGAAGCCTGTCTATCCAATGTTTAAAATGATATGGACATAGCGGTGTGCCTATTTCACTTTTGTTATAGGCTTTTTGTAAGCATTTGTTTCCTTGTGCAGTCTTCTTTTGACATTTCATTTTATGATATTTGAATAATTATAAATAGTATCGGTATCAATACTCCTGATGTTTATGTAGCCTTTTATAATACTGATACTTCCTGATGCTAACAGTTTGTGTCCTGATATTTGGTATAGCATATAGTATGGTTGTGTTCCTGGCTTTGTCAAGTCATAAGTACATTGTTCATAAATCAAAGCCTGTTTGAACTCTTTCATAAGTTCAAGTTTCTTTGCTGTAAGCTCTATAAGCTTGTCTGTGGAAGCCGTTAGCTTCTTTAGTACTTCTTTGTCGTAAGCCATTAGAAATCGTCTGTTACGCCGTTATACGCAAACCCTCCGTTAAGATTGTTTTCTTGCCAATAGTTCTCATAGCTTGTAGGACCATCGTTATTGATAAAGCTTCTCTTTACAAACTTCTTGAAAGCCATAAAGTTTTCAGTAACATACTGTTGTTTCATTTCAAATGTATGTTGGTTATTCTCAAAGGGTACATAATTCTCTTTAAAGAATTGCTTAATAGCCCATCGCATCTGATGTATGCTAAGTCCTCTGTTATTCAGATAACAGAATATCCCCTTTTGTATCAAGGGAAACCTCTTCTTGTTTTTTGTGTTCATTTGTAACTGTTGTTTTAAATTAATCTGGTTGTTTTTCTAATACTTTCAATAACTGCTTTACAAAGTATTTTATAGCCTATACATAATTTTCTCTATCACATTCCTCTATAATGTCCTCAAGCATCTGTTTCGTTAACGCTTTCATCGTAATTGTTTTTAAATTTATAACTGTCTATCTTCTTCGCAAGATACGCTATACGCTCTGCTTGCGTAAAACCCTTTTCAAGTCTTTCTAACTTGTCCTTCCATTTGTCTATTAAGGCTTGTAAAGCCTGTTTATTCCCAGACTCGTGGTAACTGTCCTCTAATCGACCTATATATACCTTCAAGTCATTTATATTCCTATAATGAACATCTTCTATAGGCTCTAACTTCTTAGGTGGCTTCTTAATATACATAGAATTATTTCTTAAGTTTATCTATTAATATCCTCAAAAATAATATCCTCTGTTCCAAGCTTTCTTTTTTAAATAAAGGTAATTCTTTGTTAAATTCCTTTTCATTAAATTTACCATCTATACTCCACCAAGGATAATAAGTTGTTCCAATATTCTTAAGTTTATAATATGGATTGCTTTTATTGAAATACTTATGTTCATAAAAAGTCTTGTTATAATCCTTCGTAGGTATCTCACTAAATAGATATTCTTTAGCCTTATCCAATATCTCTTTAGGAAATAACCCAGTAGTATGCATATTGGTAAAAGTAGAACATATATAATCAGTTACTTTCCTACTCTCTAATCTTTAATCAAACCACAACATTCTATTTTATCTCTCTTAATCATTCTCAAATCTATTTAATTATTCTTATTTGTCCTAATATAACCACAAAATATTTACCCTCTAGTACTCTCTAAGTAGCGTTAGCGCAGTCTTACAGCGTAGCGGTAGTATATTCTATTTACATCCTTAACTATACTAATATATATATATAAGACTCCTTTAGAGCCTTTTTAAGCCTTCTTCCAAAGCATCCCCCCCCCAACCTGACACCGCAGGACAGAAAAGCGTAGCGAAGGCTGTGAAATGGTGGTGGTATATATAGTATTCTAATGCCTACAGGCCAAATGTTAAGTTTGCCTTGTGGTAATGCGGGATACAGCGAAATAAAGTGTGCGTGAGGATTGTAAAAACAGATACTTTTAAAAAAAGTGTACGTCAGAATTGTATTTTTGACTATATTTGTAGCACTAATTATAAAACAGTTATTATGATCACAAACATTCCACTTTGGATAGAATCCAATGAAAGAGATATCACAGTAAAAGGATATCATCAAACGTCTTATGGTTTCCCTCGTTCTTATTATAAGATCTCGCATTATACAGATGAGCTGCTTTTCCATTTAAGCTATCAGTCTTTACGCTTGTGGCACAAGAGTATGTCAATGCTGTCTACCTCTAAAGATGCTCCTAAATGTGTTACGCTTGATTTACATTACAAGCCGTTCAAAGACGACTTCAATCGTAGTTCATTTTACACAGCCATTAAAGAACTTGTGAGGTATCGGTTGCTATTGGAGACAGATCAGAAATCTATCTACGTGGTAAACATCCAACACGCCCACAAGCTTAACAGCCCATCATCCTATAAGCCTGTATATGCCGATGAGCAATAC
>Ga0172380_10003279_pt1 | contig 22619 bp, 14 predicted proteins | sample Leawe162metaG_FD_119747 | JGI IMG/M metagenome (GOLD analysis project Ga0172380, IMG submission 119747) | Leachate microbial communities from a municipal landfill in Southern Ontario, Canada - Leachate well 162 metaG | ecosystem: Engineered > Solid waste > Landfill > Unclassified | place...
AAGCAAGAAATAAATATAAAATCAATAAACTACTCAACGAATCAAAAACAAAAATATTTTGAATAAAATAAGCGACCAATGCTAAAAACAACAACAAACATTCAGGCGCTAAAATTTTCCCATTCTTTTTTAAATTAATTAACAGCCAGCCACTGACAGCAAAAATTCCTAAATAACTTAAAAGACCAAAAACACCCATGGTGGAAGCCATGTCAACTAAAGTATTGTGAGCGCGGTCAAACCAAATTTCATTGCCGGAATAATCATAAAAATCGCCGGTAAAATATTGATTGAAAGCTACGTGATAATTTTCAGGTCCCAATCCGATTAATAAATTATCCCTAAAACCAAGCATCCCCCACTTCCAAGAATGAAAACGAGTTTGAATAGTATTGTCAGCCAATGAGAAATTGGTAAAACGTTGCAATAAATAGTTATCATGGACAAAACTTTTACTTCTAAAAACAAACAGTCCGCACCAAATGACAAATAACGCGCTCAAAGAAATAATAATAATTTTGAAAGTCCGGCCTGATTTAAATTCGGTCTTAAGCGCAAGAAATGGCAACATCAATAAAGCGATTACTAAACCGATCATTGCTCCTCTGGTGCCTGAAAAAAATAAAATAATTGCGTTTAAAATTAAAACAATTAAATAAGCCGATTTTAACCACCAATTTTTAACTCGCGCAAACAATAAGCCGGCAATAAAAACATGAAACAAAGTATAAGTCGCGACAAAAGCGGCATTACCGAGTGTACCGTCAACTCTAGCTGCTCCGCCGGCAAATACAAAACCGGCATCAAATCTCTGCGCCAAAGCATAACCACAAACTATAATACTTACCAATAAACTGGCGTTAAATAATTTGTGCCAATCTCTTAAAGTTTTTAGTGAACCAGCTAAAGCAAAATACCACAAAAAATAATGCAAATAATTAAAAGTTCCAAACATTCTTTCCCAATTACCCCACCAACTCCGAAACGGACTAACGCTAAAAATTGTAGAAATGAGCATTACACCGGCAAAAGCCAAAACGGCAATATTTAATGGGTTTTTAAAATTAGGACGATATTTAGGAAAAATTACCGCCAAAATTCCATAAGCAATAATAATAATTTCCAATAAAGCCCTCAAAATCAAGGTTCTTTGAATAATATAGGGAAAATATGATTCTTTAATAATTAATAGAGGTGCTGCTAAAGCTAAAACACTTCCCCACAGAATAATATTCAATAAAATTTTCTCTCCCAATGTTTTTTGCATAAGTCAATTTTAAAGGTTAAAGCCTATTGATTATACTATTTTAACGATTTATATTCAATTCTGTTTGGGTTGAAAAAAATGGAAGTATTTGCTAGAATGTGATTATGATGAATAACTTTTTACAAGCAATCAAAAAAATCACCGCGCTTCTAGGTGACCTCGGATTAATGTATTTGGCCTTATTTCTGACCTTAGTTGTCCGTTATCACCAACTACCAACAGCGGAAACTTGGCAAAATCATTGGACTATTTTTAGCTTTTTATTTGCCCTTTGGCTGGTTATTTTTTACGCCTTCAGCTTATTCAAGCAACAACTTACTCGCCAAAAACTTGACCTGATCAAATCATATATTCCGGCCATCTTGATTGCCTTAATCTGTGGGGTTGGTTATTTTTATTTAATCGGCTCCCAAAACAATATTACTCCTAAAACCAGCTTATTGATCTTAATAGTAATTTTTTCTGTTTTATTTTTCGCTTTCAGCTCGCTTTTAAGTAAAATTTTTCAAAGTGAAACCTTGTATCGCAAACTTCTTTTCGTCGGCTACAACCCATTAATCAAAGAACTTTTGCCGGACACAGGTCAAAAAAGATTTGAATTCATTTACAAAGGATTAATCAGTATTGAAGATAAGAGAGATGATTGGCCAAATGATATTCGTGTTTATTCGCTCAATCAATTGGAAGCGGTCATCCGTCAAGAAAAAATTGACTTAATCATTATTAGTCCGGACAGCAACACGGAAATCACCAGCGCTCTTTTTAAAATTCTTCATTTAAAAGTGAGTTTTATGTCGCTCACTAATTTTTATGAATGGGTTTATAAAAAAATCCCGCTAAATATTATTGATCGTGGTTGGTTTTTAAATAATTTTTCCGAAGGAGATAAAAATATTTTTAATCTAACAAAACGAGCTAGCGATATTCTTTTAGGAATAGTTTGTTTAATCATCACCCTACCATTTATTCCAATAATTTCCGCTATAATCGCGCTTACCAGTAAAGGAGAAATATTCTTCAAGCAACAAAGATCCGGTTATGGCGGTAAGCTATTTTATCTTTACAAATTTCGCACCATGTTTCAAAATGCCGAAAAAAATGGCGCTGAGTGGGCAAAAGTTAATGATCCACGAGTAACCGTGGTCGGTAAATTTTTACGTAAAACCAGATTGGACGAAATTCCTCAATTATTTAATATCTTAAAAGGCGAGATGTCGTTTGTCGGACCTCGTCCCGAACGACCAAAATTTGTAACCGACTTAACTCAAAAAATTCCTTTTTACCAAGAAAGATTATTGGTAAAACCAGGTCTTACCGGTTGGGCGCAAATCTTGGGCCCTGCTTATGGCGGAAGTGTTGAGGAAAGTTTGGAAAAATTACAATACGATCTCTTTTACATCAAGCATCGCAGTATCTTTTTGGATTGGGCAATCATCATTAAAACTCTTAGCATTGTTACTAAAATGATCGGGCGCTAACTATTGCTTTAATGTTTCTAAAATTAAAAAATAAACTCCGCGACATTTTAAAATGGAGCGAAAAATGGACCGGCACTGATATGATCTATCTGGCGCGTGGCAGTTTTTGGTTAAATTCTAATTTTCTTATAAGCTCAGTATTTGCTCTTTTGCTTTCAATTACTTTTGCTAGATTATTACCGAAAAGTATCTATGGAACCTATCAATTCATTTTATCAATAGCATCAATAATAACAGCTCTTTCCCTCACAGGCATGAATAATGCCGTTACCCAGGCCGTAGCCAAAGGATACGAAGGGTCCTTCATTAAATCGATAAAGACTCAACTCAAATGGGGATTGATACCCTCTATCGTCGCCATCACTGTTTCTATTTATTATTTTTTAAATAATAATTCGGAATTATCAATAGCCATATTTATAGTCGCTATTTTTCAACCAATTCTCAATACCTACAATACTTATAACGCATTTTTATTTGGTAAAAAAGATTTCCGACATGTATTTTACTTTGGACAAATATTTAATTTTATTTACTACTCGGCAATGATATTGAGTGTTTTTATATTTAAAAATCCGATATCTTTAATACTTATCAATCTTAGCGCTGGAACAATAATAAATATATTTTTACACTATTATACAATCCATCTTTTTAAACCAAACTCAAACGAAAATGAAGAAATTTTAAATTTTGGGAAACACATGAGCGCTTCCAATGTTATGGGTATAATTACCTCCCAAATCGATAATATTTTTATATATCATTATCTTGGCGCGATACAATTAGCTATTTATTCTTTTGCCTCCAATATACCAGAACGTCTAACTAGCATTATTAGAAACATTTCTTCAATTGCTCTCCCCAAATTTTCCGAAAGAACAAGTACAGAATTGAAAGAAAAAATAGTAACTAAATCGTTTAAACTCGCTTTATTCACACTTGCTATATCTATTATCTATATAATTATAGCTCAACCATTGTTTAGGATATTTTTCCCTCAATACACAATAGCAGTGTTATACTCCCAAGGTTATGCGCTGGTAGTAGTCTTAGCCTCCCTCTCTCGTTTACCACTAACAACTCTCATGGCTACTAATTCAAAAAAGGAAATGTATATTTATAATACAGTTTTCTCTGGGGCATCTTTATGTTTAATGCTGCTTGCAATTATCTTCTGGGGAATATGGGGATTAATAATAGCTCGAGGCATATCAAATATTTTTAGTTTTTTATTGCTCATCTTTTTTGTGAAAAGAAAAGAATAGATAAATTAAAAAATATTCTTAATGCCTAATTTTATTTTTTAAAAATAAAATTATCAAAACCATATTTTTTTAGATCCGACGTCTCAAAAATTTTACTATGATTAAGCGGAATTAAATCTCCATAGTAATTAATCATAAAAGGTTTATAACCAAAAGAAATTAGAGTTGAACATGCTCTATGATAATAATTTTTTATTTCATATGAATCATTGAATATCTCCATAGAAATAACAGGATTATTTTCAATTAAAAATTTTGTTCCACCTAATAAAACATTTTCCTCCCCGCCTTCAACATCGATTTTTATAAAATCAGGTTTTTTTGCTTTTAAGATATAATCATCTAATTTACAAGCATTAACTTTAATTTTTTCATAATTCTTTTCTTTTTTATTAAATACAGAAGTCAAAGTTGTACTACCACCAGATCTCCCCGATACACCAGCATCGTAAAAATCAATATAGCCATTATAATTTGCTATCGCTAATTCGTTGGCAATAAAATTATTTTCATGCAAAAAATTTACTAAAATATTAAATGCTCTTTTATTCGGTTCAAAAGCATGAATCTCGCCTTGTTCAATAAATTTTGCAACGAGCGCCGAATAAAAACCATAATTTGATCCAATATCATAAAATACTGACTCATCTTTTATATTTTTTATGAAATATTTAATTAATTTAAACTCTGGACCTCCTAAAATATTATTGAAAAAAATTGGCGGAGTTAATGCATCATTGACAGGTAAAACAAATTCTTTTCCAAAAAAAGTTTTAACTAAAATATTTTCTCTAAATCTTAATTTTAATAAAAAGATATAATAAATATATTTAATATTATAAAAATATACCTTCTTTAAAAAAGAAAATAAACTTTTTTTAGGATAATGGAAATTTAAAAAATCTATTTTTAATAACAATGAATCAATAATTTCTAAGTATTCTTTTTTTCTATTTTTTATGGTTATATTTCTTAATATAGAAATAATTTCTTTTGATTTTTCGTGCCAAGAAAATATAATCGGCTCATATTTTTTTTCTAATGCTTTCATTACTGAATCCGCAAATGATAATGGGTTTTCCGATAAAAATGAGGTACCACGATTTAATAGAATTTCATTAATAATATTTAAATTGGAATAAACGATCGGCACTCCGGATGCTAAATATTCATATACCTTCATAGGAAAACCATAATTCTCAAAATGGGGGGTTTGAGGATAAGGGATAACTAAAATATCCATCACAAACTCATATTTAGGAATAAGCTCATATTTCTCTCTAGGGGGGAAAATACACCTATTTAACACATCGCAATCCGATGCAAATTTAATATATTCATCAATTTCATCCTTAAGGCCACCAACAAATACACAAATATAATTATTTGGCAAAAAACTCAGACCTTCGATCATTGTTTTTATTCCTTTTTCTTGTCCAAGACTTTTAAAGCCTCCAACATAGCCAACTAATATATTTTCTGTCGGCAAATTCAATTCTTTTCTATATTTTACTTTTGATTTTTGTTCTAAACCGCGAAAAAAAGCCGGATCAATTCCTCCGTAAGCGACAAATATTTTAAATTCTAGCTCAGAAAATTTATTAATAATAAAACTTCTAAGTTGTTTTGAGGTTGTAATTATAATATCGCACCGCTTTAATACAAAAATATCTTTGAAGGTATCGGTCAACATATGACAATCACAGCAAACTTTATAATCAAAACCAAATAAAAATCTTAAAAAAATTACTATGGATAAAATATAAAAATCATTTGAGATAAACACGCATTCTTTTGTTTCATTTTTTCTTACAAAACAAAAAAACCATTTTATAAAAGAAAGAAGTTTGTGCCTTCTAATATTAATTGACGTTGTATTTATATCTGACAAATCATTACCAATCTTTCCAACAACAAATAAAAAATCAACACCAAAATAACTAAAACTTTTTGCTAATTCCCGAACATAAATATGATCAGCTGAATTTGCCGGATATGTTTTTGTAGTTAAATAAATCAATTTCATGCCGATTTTTATTTTATTGCTTTTAATTTTTAAAAAAAATATAACGAAACCTCTGATTACTTCAACTTCTTGGCCACAACAAAATACCCCAAAGGTATTCTTTTTTTCAATTCTTGGTAACGAGCGCCAAAAATAACAGAACAAATTTTATCTTTTATGATCGCGCAGTTCATAAAAAACGGTCTCAAACAAATAGGTAGCGACCCACCAACCAAAGAAAAAATCAAGCTGAACAAGCCAAAACCAAGTTCCTTGATTTCTATCTCAGAAAAATTATTCTGTTCCAGTAATTTAATTAAAGATGATTTAGTATAACGGAAATAATCATCCGGCGAACCATGGATCTGATGCATGAACGGCACAGCAAAAATAAATTTACCATTCGGTTTTAATACTCTATTCGCCTCCTGAAAAACATTCTGGAAATTAAAAATATGTTCCAAAACATTAAGAGCGAGACAATAATCAAATTCATTATCCGCTAGTGAAAATTTTTCCTGAATATCAAAAATTAAATCACAGCCATAAGAACTATCAATATTAACCGTAGTAATACTACTATTGGAATTTAACAGCTCATGATAACCGGACTTTTTACTACCACCAAGATCTAAAATTTTACCAGCTAAATTTAAATTTTTAAGTTCAATATATTCTTGTCTTCTAATAATTGAATAGTTTTTTAACATATTTTTTCTATTATCATTAAATACGAACCTCGAAAATAATTTAAAAATTGCGCCAAAAAAGTAGAAATAATAAAGAAAAACTTATTCCCACTCCAGATACCGTAATAAAAAACTTTCTCAATTTTAAACCCTTGCACCGAATCAAACGATTCCAAACTAACTTCTCTAAATAATTTTTTAATCGCTGCCGGCGGATAGGGCTTAATGTGACCAAAAGTATTCCAAACTGTTTTTGGCATTGGTGAAATTAAAATTATTTTACCATCCTTTTTTAGAACTCGCTTCATTTCCACAAACATTTTTTGTGCAGTCGCTGGATTCAAATGTTCAATGATATTTCGATTATAAACTACTTCGAAAAAATCATCTGCAAAAGGCACGTTTATGACATCGCCTTGTTTTACCAGATAACCTTCGGCCACAAGTTTTGCGATTACCTTTTCATTGATATCAAAACCATGCATTAATTCCTTATTTTTACGTAAATTTTCGCCCACTCCACAACCGACATCTAAAACTTTTTTATTTCTTAAAAATAATTCATAAATCGGATCAAGCCCCTTAATATACAAAAGAAAAAGTTTAATAAAAAACATAATTTAAAAAATTAATAAACTGCTAAAATTTTATCAATCAAATTTCCAAAAGAATGGGCTTTGCTTTTCTCTAAAAATATTTGTCCCAGTTTTTTCTTTTCTGACACGCTTAAATTGTAAAACCTAATTATTTTTTCCGCGAGCAAATCTGAAATTTCTTTTTCCAAGAAAAAATCATTTTGATAACCATTAAGCAAAGGCAAAATTCCTTGGTTAACAGCAATGCACGGCACACCACAAGCCCATGATTCCAAAAATGTTTTATCTATTCCGCAAATGGAGCAAAGCTGGACCGTTAAATCGGCCTGTTGATAATATTCCACGATTCTAGTAAACGAAACTTTACCAACAAATTCCACGCCTCCTTTCAATAATGATTCATCGGCTAAAACGCGCAGTTCTTTTTCATATTCTTCATCATCTTTTGTTGTTGGTCCGCCAACTAAAGTGATTTTAATTTTTGCTAAATTACCGGCGTGAATAAACTTAACGGCCCGTAATAATAAATCCTGTTGTTTGGCTCTACCGATTCTGGCAACCAAAGTAATATTCATTATATCAGGCGCAGTAACGAACTTTTTATCAAGTAAAGGTTTTAAATTGTCTAAATCAACAGCTTGACCGACAAAATTAATTTTTTTACTTGGTAATTTGAAAGTCTCGGCGTTGGAAGTAAAAATAAAATTGGTAAATTTTTCAGCCAGCCATAATTTAAAATCTACCTTACGATGAGCGTAAAACAAACCAATTTTTTTGCCTTTTATTCGCCAAAATAATCCACCAAACAATAAATAAATCGGCGCCATGTGCACCAAAACATTTTGATAATTATCACGTTCTTGCCAAATCGCGCGCCAATAATTTAGTAATAATTTTATTCTGTTATAACCATTTTCTTTACCCAGAGAAATAACTTTCACATTTTTCGGCAAATCATATTCCCCTGCTTGCAGACAAATCACCGTTATCAAATCGAGACGCGCAGAAAATTCTTTAAGCCACTGGTGAACAAAACCCAAAACTCCATCGTTCTTATCAACTTTCTGCGTCACAAATAAGAGATTGCTTCCGGCATATTTTAATTGCGCTTGATCAATGGCTAATTGCCAACTTTGATAATAACGTTTTAAGGTTTCTTCTTTATTTGGTAGTTTGACAATATTTTCTTTGGCGTTAATAATAAATTTATTTTTTTGATAATTATCCAAGCTCATCATTTTTAACATCGCGCTTTTCAAAGTTTCTTCATCACCAACCGGCACCACTAAACCACTTTCATTATTTTTAATAATCTCGCCTGCGCAACCGACATCCGTCATTATCACTGGTAAATTATGCAAGCTAGCTTCTATCGCGACCAATCCCCAACCTTCATGATTACTCGGCAACACAAAACAATCAGCTTGTCCGTAAGATTCTTTTAATCCTTCAGATGAATATGATAAAAAAATAATTTTATTATCTACTTGCAACTTTCTACTTTCTACTTTCAACTTATCTTCTTCTAACCCGCTTCCTTGAATAATTAATCTTACCCTATCATTATCTTTGACTATTTGAGCAAATACTCTTAATAACAAAGAAAAGTTTTTTGATTTCACTAATCTACCAGCAGTCAAAAAAACAAATTCTCTGGAATCATTTTTAACGATTTGTTCCGTAGCTAAATCATAGTCGGTAAAAATCGGCACATTGATTATTTTTTCAGAATTAATCTGAAACTTGGTAATTAAACTGTTTTTTATTCTTTCACTAACCACTCTAATACTGTCAGCTTTTTTAATTAAGGAGCGTCCCAAATAATAACGACAAAAATTTAAAATATTCTCTTGTTTCCAAAAATTTCCACCAAAAAAATCTCCGTGCAGCTGGACATTTAAACCAATCTTAAATTTTCGCGCCAATAAATAACCGACCAAACCGATTTCAAACGGATCTTGCGTAGTAATGACGTCAATTTTCTCTTCAATAATTATTTTTTTAGCTAAACGATAAATTTTTGATAACACTAATATTCTGCCAAAAATTTTACCTAAAAAATCCACGTTTACTCCATAAGCGACAACCTTATCCGATAAATCCTGTTTGATATTTTTTCCAGCCGGAACCAAAATAAAATATTTATCAACCAAAGCGCCATATTCAACAGCCCTCTTTGATGTCAGAGACAGTTTATTTAATACTGCGCAATCCATTGATAAAGATAAAACTTTCATAAGCGCTATTCCGTCAATAATTCTAAATATTTTTTCGTCATTACTTCGAAAGAAAATTGTTCCACGCTTTTTTGCGCGCGCATTTTTACAGCCATTAAATCATCTGGGGATAACTGTAAATATTCCCTAATAATAGCCAAAATTTCCGCTTCATTATTATAAGTAAACAATCGCCCATTTACTCTATCTTGTACCAATTCCGGATTACCACCGACATTTGAAATGGCAACTGGTAGTCCAAATCCTAATGCTTCCAAAACAACATGCGACAAACCTTCATAGCCCGAATTTAAAATAAATAAATCAGCCGACGAATAATAACTAGACATATCTTCCTGCTTTACCTGCCCGGCAAATATAATAGAATTATAAATTTTAAATTTTAAATTATAAATTTTTAATTTCTCTTCTTCAGGGCCGGAACCAACAATAACTAACTTTGCATCTGGAAAATTTTGTAAAACTTTTGTCCAAAGATTAATTAAAGTTTCAAAACCTTTCCATTTTGTCAGACGTCCGACAGATAAAACAATTTTACCCGACAAATGTAAACGTTCTTTCGCTTCTTCCTTGTTTAAATCTATTTTAGGCAAATCAAAGGAATTATAAATCACTTTAACTTTATTCTCGTTTATTCCCCAATTAATAACTATCTTTTTCAAATATTCGCTTGGAACGATAATTTGCTCCGCGCAATGTAAAGGTAAGTTTCTCAAACAACGATGGACAAATAACCACGGGCTTTTTATTTTTTGAAAATCATCAATCCCAACATTTGTTTTTCCGGCGTTATTTTCTCGTTCCCAAACCACGTCGCCGACAATTTTGATAATCAATTTCTTGTTGGTTAACATTTTAACGAGCATAGCTGGTATTCCGGAAGCAACCGCTCCTTGAGCAAAAATAAGATCAGTGTCCTTACTTAATTTTAATAATTGCCAAAAATATTTTACGTAACGTTTTAAAATAAAACGGCGCCGATCAATCGCAACAAAATCATTCGTTATTTCGGTGCGGTCAGCATAAGTCAAAACTTTCGCCTCAACACTCTGCGAACGTAAAAACGACGCTAATTTAAAAGCAAAAGTCGCCGGCCCGCCAATATCCGGTGGCCAAATCTCCGAAGCGATAATCATTCTATTCTGCATCTGTATTTAATGTAAACTTTATAACTTTATAACTTTCAACTTTTAACTAAATACGCTTGTATTACTCTCTAGCTTCAGTTAAAATTATAACAGAAAACCAACATTATGGACAAAAAAATTAAATTGATTTTAGCCATTACCCAATCGGAAATGGGTGGCGCTCAAGAATATGTTTTAAATCTAGCAACCTCCCTTCCTAAAGATGAATTTGAGGTTATTGTAGCGTCTGGACCCGAAGGTGGTCAAGAATTGCTAAAATTAACCGAAAAACAAGGCATATCCACCAAATTACTTCGTTTTTCCCGTCGCTCCATTAACCCATTTTGGGATCTTTTAGGCCTGATTGAATTATATTCCTTTTTCTTGGCTGAACAGCCTGATATTATCCACCTTAATAGCTCAAAAATAGGCCTTCTTGGGGCTCTGGCCGGCCATAAGTATAAACTTAGCAAAAAGGGGTGTAAATGCTGTCCTGCCTCGCCTTGTGAGCTAAAACAAGCTAATTTTTCATCTTGCGAGTCAAGGCGGGAAAACCCTATTTATAAGCCAAAAATCATCTATACAGCCCATGGCTGGGTATTTAAGGAACCACTACCAAAATTACTTCAAAAACTGTACTTTTGGTTGGAAAAATATTCCGCGCGACTAAAAGACGTTATTATCTGCGTAGCTGAAACAGATCACAAAACAGCAACAGAAGAAAACTTCTCTACTAAAAAAATAGTCACTATTCATAATGCTGTTGATCCGGAAAAATTAGATTTTCTGGAAACGCCTCTCGCTCGAACGGAATTATTCAAAATGATCGGCTTGGATGAAGAAAAAAACAAAACAAAAAAAATAATCGCTACTGCTGCCAATTTTTATCCAACCAAAGGACTCACCTATCTGATTCAAGCAAGTAAAAATATTTTAGAGAAAAATCCTGATTGTTTATTTATTGTGATGGGTGAAGGAAACCAAAGAGTAGAATTAGAAAATGAAATAAAAACTTTAAATCTAGAACAAAACTTTTTTCTACCTGGAAATATTCCGCAAGCGCATAAATATTTTAAAGGCCTTGATGTTTTTGTTTTACCGTCGGTAAAAGAAGGACTGCCTTATGTTTTGTTAAAAGCAATTGCCGCTCAAATTCCCGTCGCCGCCACACGAGTCGGCGGTATTCCTGAAATTCTTGATTCACAATTTATGGTTGAACCTACGAGTGTTGAAGAATTAACCAACGCTATTTTAAACGCTCTGGAAAATAAAAACATTCCGCGCTCAACCGGCAATGATTTTCAAGCATTCCTCCAAAAAACAATTGACGTTTATTTGTCTTGAACTATGATTTATCTGATTTAATGAAAACTATGATTAAATACCAACGCATTTAATCATAGTCCATCCAATAATCAGCGTAATCATGGTTCCAGACATTAATTATTGTTCAAATATTGTTCAATTGCCTCATTACTATAACCTTCTTTTTTATAATTGGCGTAATATTCTGCAACCTTCTCGCGCATTCCCAAGGAAATATAATCTTGCATAATATCTAGATCATAAAATGATTTGGTTTCAAAATCTTTATAGAACTCTAAATAAGTATCAATCGCCAATTGATAATTTCCTTGCCTTTCATAAATATGCGCCAAATTAATTAAAGCAATATCCGACTTATCGTAATATTGAAAAACATCTTGTAAATATTTAATTGCTTCGTCGTATTTTCTCAAATAAAATGCTTGGTTGGAGGCGTTGACGAATAATAAAACACCGGGCTTTTCTTCTTCCTTATTACCACCCTTACCATATTTCTCAATAGCCGTGGTTAAATCTTTAATCGCTTGTTCATATTTTTTAACCAAAGTATTAACAACTTCCTGACCACCAATTTCCTCAATTACAGCTGGCGTCAATTCGGAATAAGCTCCAATTTTTGCTGTTTTTTTAACTGTCGTCACGACATTTTCTAAAATCGGTTGCTCTTCTATTTTTTGAGTAATTTCAGCAATTTTTTCTGGGATAACGCTGACTAACGGAATATTTTTATCTCGAAAAAATATCGCCCAAACTACAACCCCGATCACGATTATCGCGCCCAAGATGATTAATAAATTTTTTTTGTTCATAATGTTGTCACTAAATTATATTGTTTAAGATATTCTTCGGAAATGGTTTGGATTTTTGTTGCCCAATCATTTCCATATAAACTTTTCGCTTCAACTTCGTTTAAAATCCATCTAATTTTGCCATCATCGCCTGTTTCATAAACCTTATCGGACGTTGCTGTTTTAATTAAAGCGCCTTTCTTCATCAATACTCCCCCACCCAACTCATAACTATCCATCTCAGTAGCGCTAATAATTTCTACGCCGGAAAAATCTTTGTAATATTGGAAAAATACTTTTTCATTCAAAAACCAATATTTTTTATTATTCACCAACATATAAACCGCTGGAACATTTTTTACTTTTACGATTCTGCCGGTCCATTGAATAACTTCCGGAACGATTTCCGTCGGTATTACAACTGGTTCTACAACGGGAACCGCAACTTCATCTTTAAAAGTAACGGTAATAGGACTTGAAATGCTGAAATTTCCATCCCAATCTTCCGCGTAAACATTAACCACATAATCGCCGGCAATAATATTTTCTTTTGTATATTGAAAAGAAGAAAAATTGGTGTCGGTAGAAACAGCATCTTGCCAAATAGCCAAAGTTCCGCTCGGCACAAAAGAAACTTTTACAGCCTTTACCGAACCTTGCATTCTGTCTTTTGCTACACCGGTAACCGTAAAGCTGGTTTTACCAGTAACAATCTCATTATTATACAAATTACTAATGTTAGCTTTTGGTCCTAAAACATCACCGCTTTTTTGCTCAAAATCATAAACATAATTACTAACCATATTTTGACCGGTCGGACCATTATCTTTGGAACTTAAAAATATTCCGGTATCGCCATAATCATAAATCCCATTACCATTTACATCCGACAATCTTTCAATTTCCAATTGTAATTTATGATCGGCTGTCACGGTTCTAGTTGTTTCCATTGAAATATAAAAATGAGCGCCTGATGAAGGAATAGCTATATTCAAATTATTAAAAATCCAATGACGATTATCAGTTTTACCAGCAGTTGAAAGTAAAATATCTCGACCAAGACCCTGCCAAAGATTATCCCCATTATCCAACCACAATTTGATAGCCAAAATATCTTCACTATCATTTGCTGAACGATTATTATAAACAGTCAAAGCGTTCAAGGCTTCGTTCGCTTGATCACTACCCGATAATGTAAAATCAAAAACCAACAAATCAAAATCCTGATTATAGGCCTTTAACTCTTGATACCCTCCATTCTGCGTAACTCTATCCCCATTATTAAAAGCAAGCACAGGACAAGCCAAAAACATCATCCCTAAGACGCTAAATAATATTTTCTTCAGCATAAGTAAAGTTCTTAAAAATTATAACTCTATTATACCAAAATCTTCGTTGTTTTTCAATAAATGATACTAATTTTAATCCAATCGCTCCAAAATTTTAAATCCCTCCATAACCGCGTCACACAAAAAATTTTCCAACTGACTTTGATCGGCTTTAGTTTGAGTTTTATACAAATAAGTATAATATAACTGTCTTTGTTCCTGACGAATAATCGCCGGAGCTAAATTAGCTTTTAATAAAATAGCGCTCATTAACAATCTGCCAACCCGACCATTACCATCTGAAAAAGGATGAATTTGCTCAAACCGACTATGTGTTTCTGCCACAATAGCCACAACATCATTTGTTTTTTTAGCGAGTTTTACAATCACTTCGGGAATAAGCCGAGGAACTCGAATATAATTGGCGGTTGGCAAATTAACACCAACAATCCGCACCGCGTGACGACGATAAATTCCTGCATCCGGCCTAACTCCATTCATCAAAATACCATGAAGCTTTAAAACCAACGCTTCATTAATCACACCCTTATTATTTATATATTCAAATAAATAATTTAAAGCTGTCTGATGATTTTTTGCTTCCAATTGTTCGGTCAAAGTTTTATTCGGCAAAGCGATATTATTAAAAAGAATAGCCGCTGTATCCGGTTCGGTCAAAGTACTACCTTCAATGCTATTACTATGATAAGTTAATTTTAAAATAAATTGATCTCGAATATCCGGATTATTTAAAATTTCCGCGATAACATTCTTATGTTTAACAGATTTTTGTTTTAAAACCGCCTTCTTTTCAAATAAAAAATCAGTGGGAATTATTTTCTGACCGGTCACTTCAAGAAATAAGTCCTCAATTATCGCCAGCATTTTGGGACGAGGAACTGATTTCTCATTCCACCAACTATTAAAAGCAACAAAAGACACCCCAAATCTTTCAGCCAGTTTTGTCTGAGTTAAACCAAGCCGTTTTCGTATTATTTCCAATTTTTGTCTTGTATTCATAGTTATTTTGATTACCAGCTCATTTTAGCAAACTTTATAAAGTTTGTCAAAATAGGGGGTAACTTTATAAAGTTTATATTAACCCAAAAATAACCTATATTTTAGGATTTAAATTTATTTATTTCCTTATTTTTGAGAAAATTATTTTTAGAAACAATTGGGCGTTTTATTCTTCTTTCTATCTGCTTTCTAGCTGTGCCTGCCACTTCACCACCTAACCTAGCATCGTCTTTCAATCGTGGCAATCCTTTGGAATCATTGGTACGATGAATTTCAGTCGTTGTTCTTTCGCCCAACATGGTCAAAATCAATTCAAAATCATCCATGTGATCACGCAAGTTCTCCCGTTTTAGACCTTTTAGTTTTTTATATTCCGTCGGAGTCACACCAAACGAGGCCTTGGAAATTTCCGCTGTCAAAATCTCATAGTCCTTTTGTTCCTGCGCGCCTCGTTTTTGCCATTCATCGGTTAATTCCTCACGGATCACAATACCTCGAATTCGCTTTTCAATCCAATCTTCTGGGTAACCTTTAAGTTTGTATAATAATTTTGTCCGTTTGGTTGCCAATTCAGGATTTTCTATTTCTTGCACCCTTTCATAGCCAACTTTCGCCAACCATCTTTTAAATGGCTCAGCTTTTGGTGATGGAATTGACTGAATTATACGAAAAATCCCTTCGGTATCAGCGCAATCGGTTTCACGCATTTTGCCGTCCTCTGCTAACAATTTCAACTGTCGACAAATTGTCGACAGTTGAAATCCATCTTCTGCTTTTACTCGCATTTTCATTCGATACCAATAATCTCGGGAATCAGTACTATCTGTTAACACTTCAACCACATCCACAACCGAAAACCACCACTCTTTTTGGAACAGTGTTTTTCTAACCTTTTTACCCTTAAACAATACGATTTTTGTTGTTTCCATACATGTTTTTATTAGCCCTGTATTTATAAACAACCCTGTTAGTATCTATAATCTCATATTTTAAGACAAAATTCAATCATGGCAAAAACCATGTATTCAATCATAGTCCATCCGATAATCAGAAAAATCACAGTTCCAGACAATTTCCGAGGGTCACAAAACCGCCCCGTTCTGCAGAACGGGGCGGTTTGTATTTACCGATCAAATAATCGGCAGATGAGACACTATAGCTAGATTAGTAGGAGAAAGCACCGCCAGTCAAGCTGGTTGTGGTTCCCATATCAACCCACTTAATAACAGTTGCTACGGAATCATCCCAATTAACATCGCCAGCTAAGGCGCCATCAGTCGCAGCATAAGCGCCAAAATTGGCAATACTCATTTGCAACTTATCACCTGTCTCAATAGCTCCGGCCGCACCAATGGCGGTCTTTACTTTGACGGTAAATTCCTCACCACCAGCAGAAATAGGTTCAGCTGTCATGGAAGGATCACCTGCAGCGCCACCACCAAAATTTACAGTATCAGTAGCTTCTTCAAGATTGGTTGTAGTTATTGTGGTTTCTGAAATCTTTGTTCCAGCACCATTATACAAAGCAACTTGAGTAATATACCAACCAGCGCTAGTTGAAGGCAAAATACCAATAGCGGTATTTAAACTGATCTTGACTGAATTCAAGACAGCTTCTTCAGTAGCATTAGCTGACGGAATAAGCTTGAACTTGAAAGCATCAGTGTAAGAACTCCAAGCTGATAAAGTACCTGAAGGAGTGGTCGAACCACTGGTTATAGTTACCTTATTACCATAGGCCTTAAAGTAACTACCTTCAATGGAATGCGCAACTGTGGTATCGGTAGCAGCAGTAACGTCAAGATGAGCGGCAGCTGTAGTGCCATTAAAGGCACGAATAACTGGACTCAAGCTTGTACCTGAAGCAACGGTCTGAACATACATTTGTTCACTACCAATCAAAATGATGTCACCAGCCGTAATACCGGTGGTATCAGTCATTTGAACTTCAGTTTCACTGGCATCTAGATCTTTATCAAGGTCATAGGTAGCGTTATCAACTGGGGCAGCAAAAGCAAAGCCGTCAGCAACAGTTGAAACAGGAGCGACTTCATTAATAGCACCCCATGCCTCTACGTCAATCAAGGCAGCGCCAACTAAAGAACCTGAATCCAATACGGTATCAGTAGTGCTATTTAAATCAACCTTAACGGTTAAATATTTAGCATTGCTTGAACCGGCATTCACCATTAAATTCTTAGCGGTAATGTCAAATTCAGTATAACCACCAGCAAAACTATTGGTTTCGGCAAGCAAAGTGTTGCCATCATACAAAGCTACACGAGAAATCTCGTCAGCCATAGTATTAAGGGCGGCACCGGCAGCTGTACCAGTAAGTAAGCCAACTCTGAATTTTTTAACTTGGATATTTTCATTAGCGGCAACCAACTTGTATTGAGCGATAGCATTGTTAGTAGAACCAGCCAATAATTGAGCTGAAACAGGAGAATCATTGCTCAAAGTAACAGTCAAGGTACCTGTGCTAGCTACAGTAACTTTAATTAAACCAGTAGCTACATTGACTAAATAAGATGAGCCCTCAATATCATTACCGCTTGAATCGTCAGCAGCATAAGTATTATTGTTGGCAGTACCTTCAGAAGATACAACAATGAAATACAAACCATCATTACCGGCTGAAAAATCAGCATCATTCAAACTAGAATTAATATCACCTCTGACAATAACTTTAGTACCATTAGAAGTAACATCTAAATTCAATCCGGTAAATTCAACTTGCTTGGAGCTATTTAAAGCTTTCCCGGCAGCAAGTAAAGTAGTGCCATTAGCAGCGTACAATCTGATATTTTGAACATCATTTTGACCGGCTGTAAATTCACTACCTTCTACAACAGAAGCGTCGTTAGGATTTAATTGTAATTTCAATTTATTGACTTTGACAGTAGTCGTATTATTGGACTTAATGTCAAGACCTAAGAAATCAACATCTTTAGAACCTTTAACTTTGGTAACTGATACTGGGGTAGAAGATCTATAGATCTTATAGCCAGGAACGGCTACAGTAGCATAACTACCAACAGCCGTACCAGTTGAAGCAATAGAGGCGCCATCAGAATCTCTAGTTTCACCGGTAATAGCGGTAATACTAGCTCTAATGGTTGTTAAAGTTGTGTCTCGTAAATCTTTAGTATCAATTTCTACGCGAACAGGTACAACACCTGAAAAACTAAAACTGTCGGTCAAGGCGATGGTTTGAGTAGTATCGCTAACTGTATTGCCAAGATCAGTACCAGTTTTTTCTGAAACCAATACATTATTTACATAAACACGCAAATTATCAAATTCCTGAGTAGGATCACTATCTAAATCCATATCAGCACCTTCTAACAATACAGTCATGCCAGTGGCACTAACTGGGCCATTGGCAGCAGTAAAGTTAGCATTTAACAAGACGATGGTGCTATTTTCAGCCACATCTCTTGCTTTTGGATTAAGAACAGTGTCAACAGCTACAACAAAATCAGCATTGTTGAGAATTAATTCATGCGTTGCAAAAGCTGTATCATCTACATCTGAACGATACATATTTGTACCGCCATAAACAGCAACGTCTGAAGGTTCTTCCACATCCAAAGTAATAACATGATTTGGACCAGCGACTGCATCGGCAGTTACACTGAACCATTCATATTTATTAGTTCCGGCAGGAATAACAAATGGCGTAGCTAAAGTAAAGCGGACATAACCGTCAGCAGACATAGCAACCGGACCGGCAACAACATTATTGTCGCTATCTAAAAGTTTGAAGTTAGCAAAATCATCAACAGCAATCTTAGTATTAGAAGTAGCAACAATCGGGGCAATACTCTTTAAGGCAATGCCCTTAAAGATAGCTGTCTCATTTGATTCGTTATTTTTCACTTCAAATTTAGCAACCTCAACGGCTGTATCGCCAATGTTGGCGGTAGAACCGATAGTAGCGTCGTCAATAATTACATCAGGGGCTACAGCGGTAACCACGGCTAAAGCATTACCAGTAATAGGCAAACCATTAACAGCTGAGCTAGTAGTTAAAGAGGTAATACCTAAGGCGTTATAATCACCAGAAGAAGCTGTACTTTTAACAGAGCCGTAAAGTTCAAAAACTTTAGTGGCACCATTAGCAATAGTCACTTTTTGACTATCAGCTGAAAATAACAAGCTGGCTTCATCAGCACTATTAAGGGTCTTTGTAGAACCTTTTCTAGCACCGTCAACGACTAACCAAACTTTATCAAAATCAGCATAGGAACCTAAGCTTGATCTCTTGATATTCATACCGGTCACAACAGCGTCACCGGAACCAGCGGTCACGTTAAATCTGGCGAACAATACGCCATCGGAACCACCCAAAACTGGGTCACCAACAGCAGGATTGCCTGCGCCTAAACTAACGGTCAAACCACCGGTTGTTGGAGTAACAACAGCAGTACCAGCAACTGGGTTAGCAACAGCAGTTTCTAAAGCAGTGATGGAAGTACCATCAGTGTAGTTAGAAACACTATTAACGGTCAAAACATAAGCGTTGTTAAATCTGTTGGCAGTGAAGCCATCAGTAGTAACAGGGCGTTTGGTTGTACCATCAATATAGTAAACTTGAGTTGTGCCAGTAGCCTTCACCAAAGTACCAGTTGGGTAAGTGGTGGATAAAGCTGAACCAAGAGGATAGTTGGAAGCTAAATATTCAGGAACGGCAACAATCATGTTTTGCCAAGCAGAACCATACATAGCAACGGCATCGGCGGCAGAATTGATTTTATTCAATGTGCCATTGGCACCAACAGCATACACATTAGGAGTGTTGGTGGTGTCCCATGTACCGTCACCTTTAACTGAGACGAATTGGACTAATCTACTACCTGGTCTAACAACGACAGTAGAACCCAAGTTGTAACCAACCATTTCTTCAGTAGAAATGGTCTTTACACCTGAGAAATTTGAATACCAAGTAGCATACTCTCTGGCATGTGAAAATGGATGTCTTGAGACACCATCATAATAATAAACTGCTGAGTTGTTGGCGGTCTTAATAAGATCACCGGCGGTGGCAGCACTAACAGGGCCACCAACGAAACAAACTCCTAAAACAGTTATCACAACCATTGAGATTAAGAACGATTTCTTTAATAAATTGTGCATATTTCTTAATTTCTTAGTTAATCCCGTTTTTGAAACAAAGTTTGGAGCCAGAAAGTGCCTTTTTTGGCTAATATTAGCCATCCCGATTTACCGAAGGTAACATCGGGAATCATAATGAGGTCCGGTCAGCTTCTTTTTCAAGGAAACTCGACCTTTTACCGTCCTTATTATGGACATTTAGAGGACAAAAGTTGTTGTCAAAAAGCAGGTGTTATTAAACAATTTCTTAAAATATCGCAATAAATTGCGGTATTTTTGACTTATGTCCGGATGTGGCCAAAATCGTGTATCATATCGTGTATCGAGAAATCGTGTATCGTGTATCGAATTTAAATACGATTTACGATACACGATATACGCTACACGACACACGACTTCAGCCGTACGGCGGACACAAGCCAAAACTTCAAGAAACTGTTTAAAATTAATAAAGTAAAATCCTCCCTTTTATCGCTTTTTAGGCAAAAATGGGAGAATTTACTAAGTCAGACAGTTAAAAAACTTAGCTATCTGGCCTAGTTTTATGCAATACATTATAAAATAACGAAAAACATTTGTCAAAGCGATCCTGTGGATATTTATAAACCTCTTTCTTCGCTTATATTACCTATTTTCTGCCCAAATTCATCTGTAATACCTTCCATAACCTCTGTCGGAGTTGCTGTTTTACCGTCAATTATTGATTCTTGAGCAGATGATTTTAGAACCTGCTTTTCTTCAGTAGTAGGTTTTGGAGTAACTGTCGGAGTGGTGGTCGGGGTAACTAACTTAGCAGCTTCAGTAGCGAGATTATTTACTCCAGCTAAATCTATTGCTTCTGCTGATTTATTTACCAATACTTTAGTTTCGTTCACTTTTGCCAAAGCATCAATCACTGAGCCGTTAGCCAAAGCATCTTTAGCTTCATTTAATGTTTCCTTAGCAACATCCGGCGCTTTTGTTAAATCAGTAATAACTTTTTCTTGAGCGATAGTTGGAATTGTAATAGAGGAAAGATCGCCAGTGGCAACTGAGTCAGTTAATTTGGTTTTTGTTGCTTCAATCTGTTTATCAACACGCTCAATTTTATTATTAATAAGTTTCTTTAATTCTTCTTCGGAAATTTTATTTTCATCAACTTTCACTTCCCCGACTGTGGTAGAGGCAACGACTGGTGTAGTAGAAGTTGCAACAACTTCTATAACTTCTTTTACTAAAATATCTAGTGATGTTGTCTCCACTGCTTCTACTGCTTCTGTAGCATTTTTAACTGCCTTGATTAAAGCGGTGTTATCAACCTGCTCAGCTGTCTTTAAAGTATTAAGAGCGTCTTGACTGCCCCCAGTAACAGCTGAAGCGAGTTTAGCTACTACTCCTGAATCATCACCTTCTTTACCTACTTCTTTTATAGCTACTAAAGTGTCTTGAGCATCTTTAATGTTTGTAGTTAAAGAAACAACTACTTGTTTGATGGCCTCAGTTACGCTTTGATCTTGAGTATCAACTTCGCTTTCTTTCACTAATTTCTTCATTTCTTCGGCTCTATTACTTGCGTGTTTTAAATGAATGGATACTTCCTTTTTAGGATCTGAAGTAATAGCTAACTGGATTTTTTCGTAGAATTTCTTTACTTCGTAAATTTTTTTATCTTTTGGAGTACTAGCTTGAGTGGCAAAAGCCATAGTACTAAACATCATTACTACAACAGCAAAACTAATCGCTCTTGATGGTCTTGGCAAGAAACTACGTAAGCGATAAGTAAAGGTTAACCATTGCTCCATGCGATCATTATCTTGTTCTCTAAAAGCGTTATTGGTTAAATTGGATTTTTTGACGCTCTCCATTAAAACAGCCCTGGTATTTTCTTGCCAGGCGCTAGACGGTGTTACACGTCGTAAAGTTTCAAACTGTTTTAATATTCTGTCGGCCATAATTATTTTAATTTCTCTTGCACATGATTTTTTAATTCCTTCATTGCTCGGTGTAAAATCACTCGGACATTGACGGCGGATTTTTCCACGATACTTGCTATCTCTTTTACACTCATGCCTTCTATATATTTTAGAACCACAATTTCTCGAACATCCCCATTGAGGAGTAATAATAATTTTTGTAAATCTTGCGCCGCAATCGCTTTGTCCGGATCAACTTGAAGAGTGGAAAATTCTTCTTCTTCCAATTGATAGATCAAAGGTAATTCTTCTTTTTCGCGCTGACGATAATAATCGATTACCAAGTTGCGAGCGACACGGTAGAGCCAGGCCTGAAAATTTTTTATTTCAGCTCCATCTCTGATCTTCTCCCACATTTTTAAAAAACATTGACTCGCCAAATCTTCGGCCGTTTCCCTACTAGAAACTTTAAACAAAATG
>Ga0172380_10003280_pt1 | contig 22609 bp, 24 predicted proteins | sample Leawe162metaG_FD_119747 | JGI IMG/M metagenome (GOLD analysis project Ga0172380, IMG submission 119747) | Leachate microbial communities from a municipal landfill in Southern Ontario, Canada - Leachate well 162 metaG | ecosystem: Engineered > Solid waste > Landfill > Unclassified | place...
CAGCCGAGCCATCCGTACCGTGCGACGTGCACCGTATGCGGCCGCGGTATACGCCCGGGTCGCAGACTACGATGGGCTGCACGCCGTGCCGCTGACGCCTGACCTGCGCGTCGCGGAGGACGGCTGGGAGCCGTCCGTGCCGGACGCGGTCCGAGAGGCGGTGCGAGCTGGCGAGACGTGTGTCTCCCCCACCGCTCCCGCGGAGCTCCCGCCAGAGACGCTCCGCTCGGCCGAGCTACCAATGCCGGCGCTCGCTCCGCTCGACACTCCCAGATGGACCGCCCTCGCAGCAGCTGAGGAGGAGCTACCGTGACCCCATGGGCGTGGCATGCAGCGTGTGAGCTGGCCCCTACTATCGGCGCCTTCCGCTGCGACGACGGCAGGGAGATCGTAGCCACCGCGATCGAGGGGGGCCGAGTGCGTGCGACGCTGACCTATCCCGGTCTCGAGCCAGAGCGCCTCGCGACCGCGCTCGATCTATCGAGTCTCCAGTGCTGCTGCAGTACGCTCCACTCGTGCGGGGCCCCGAGTGGCATCGCGTGCCGCGCGTATCAAGCAGCTCCCCGAGGCAGCGGTTGGGTTGCCGGCCACGCTGATGGCGTCGTAGGGACGTACATGACACGCATCGCGGCGCTTATCACCACCCTAGGCCTCGCCGCCTGCACGGCCCCCGCCAAGCCCGGCGGGCTTAGTACGATCACATACAAGGCGCCCTCCCGCGGCGAGCCTGACGCGAGCCTCCTCGGGCTAGCGCGCATGGGAGATTGCTCGCCTAAGCCACTACACATAGGCCCCGAGTGGTCCGATGAGGAGGCCGCTGCGCTCCGCGAGGCCTCGGAGGACTGGAGCGATGCCATCGGTGTAGACCTCGGGAGTCTGCCTGTGGATGAGACCTGCGGCTGGCGCCCCGCCGATCCCCAGGTCACAGGCTGCGTATTACGCGCCGATCGCGCGTACACGGCCGATGTGAGCACGGACACGATCCGCGTGTATGTCGAATCGCTAGCGGATCACGTCGCCGTCAAGGGGCGCGATTGGCTCGCGGCTGTGCGTGTCACGGCCGCTCACGAGATGGGTCACTGGATTGGGCTGCCGCACAGCCGCGTCGGCATAATGACCCCATGGCTCGCGCCGGACGACAAGCGCGTCACGTGGGCGGACGTGCTGTTATACGAGGAAACATGTCTAGGAGGGATATGAGAGAACCAGCGCTTACGTATGCGCCGAACATCAAGGCTGTACTGGCCGACAACGGCGATCTGGCCGTCCACTGTGATGGGAGGATAGGGGTCGGGGCGCGCGGGTGCACCATGGAAGCCTTGGCCGAGGCCCACGCCACTTGGGCGCGCCGCACCGCGCAGGCGACCGAACTCAACGCGATCGCTGATTGGCCCGACGCGCAGAATTCAGATCCCGCAGTAGCAGACTGACGGATCCAGCCCATCGAGCTCCACCACAGCAGCCGCGGCCAGCGCCCTGGCGATCGCCTTGTTGCGAGGCCATTATTAAACTCAATGCTTCTCCAGCGACAGGGCGGGCTCTCCGCTCGCGGGCGCGGGCTCCGCGCACTCCAGGCGGGCCACCGTAACCTCGAGGGTCTTGGTGCGCCGATCGAGCGATACGAGGCGCTGTTCCGTGGACAGCTTCAGAGCGTCCAGGGTTTGGCGGATCGTCTCATCCTGGCCAATGCCGAGGGCGCTGGCGATCTCCGCGAGAGTGCCCTTCAGAGAGGCTAGCGCCCCGACAGCCTTTACTATTGCTGCAGTGATCGCGCCGATGGCGATAGAGAAAGCGGTTATCGATTCAGGTGTTAGGCTCGAAAAAAATTCTGACATAATTTTCCTACACGAAAGCGAACACGATCCAATAGCCAGCCTGCCAGCAGAAGAGGAAGGCGCTCTTAGTTTTATTAGCCATCGTGATGTCGCCTCCAGTGAAGGTACTGAGGACACTGGAGTGCTTTATTACTACACCCCGCGCGCCCGAGACTGTACGAAGTACCAGAAATTGCCCAGATACACCCCCAGTGATACTATGTAGATCGTCCGAAGCTGCACTAGCCTCAGTGTCCACGAGGTGCCGGCTTGCCGACACCGCCAGCACACCTTCGCTTATGACAGCGACCGGCTCTCCTGTCGCTACTAAGCAACCGGTATATACCGCTGAGGTGTTAACAGCAGCCCAAGGGAGCGCAGCCGTTCCGCAGCTCCCTAAGCCAGCGGTGCGTGGCGTAATGCCTGAGCACAAACATGTGGTGCTAGTATCACCCAGCTGTACCTGGTCGTTGGCGGTTGCGAGGGCGCCTCGGCCGAGACAGGTTGTGTTGGAATAGTTCCCGGTCATGCCTGCCTGGTGGCCTACGGCAGTGTTGCCAGTGCCCGTGGTTAATGCCTCCAGAGCCTTATATCCGACTGCAACGCAGCTGCCGGACGTGACCGCGACGGCAGCGTTATACCCGACCGCGACATTGCCATCCGTGGCGTTCGCGGCGTAAAGCGCGTTCATTCCGATCGCTACGTTACGGCTTCTATCCGCATCACTCTGTAGTGAGTTGTACCCGACGGCAACGTTGCTGAGCCCTGTCGTAACGGCCCGGCCAGCCTGGTGGCCTATTAGAGTGTTATTGGATCCAGCTGTAATAGCGGAGCCAGCGAAATACCCGAGAGCCGTGTCGTAGTTCCCGCTCGTGCATGCAGCGAGCGCCCCTTCCCCGGCAGCCGTGTTACGCGAGCCGGTGGTCACGGCCGCGAGCGTGCCGGCTCCGAGGCGCGTGTTGTGAAGCGCATCATCTATGGCCAGCGCACCCACCGTCAGCTCGTCGACGTCGAGATCCGCGATTGTGTCCAGCGTGACGTCGATCGCGTTGGTCGAGTTGTTCTTCGCGGCCTTGAGCCCCGAAGTGAAGTTCAGGCCCGTACCGAGCTCAAGCTCGGTGCCCTTGTAGAAGATACGACCTAGGAGAGAATCGAGCCACGTTGCCATATTATCACGCCCCCTGGACTAGCGCCCACCCGCCGTAAGGGTGCCGAATGAGATGCACGAACCGCGTGCCTGTGATGGTGAGACTACCGAAACCATTCAGTGTGATCGTGCTGCCTTCAGCTGTGCCTAGATATAAATGCGCACCGGGACCGTCGAGACCTCTGATGACTACTAGATCATCAGTCGTTCCAGATTCAGGCCTAACTAAGTGAAAAGACTTTGATACTGTGATAACACCCGACGCGATGGTCAGCTCCACACCTTGAGGATGCGAAGCTATAATCCCTGCCTGGATATCCGCCGCAATCTGCGCAGCCATTACAATGCCACTCCACAGTATGATGTAATAATCACGATACCAGCAGCACCAGCCCCACCAGGGCTACCGGCGGCGTAAGTCTCTCCGGGGGTTAGGCCGGCTGTGCCGCTAGAGGCCCTGATTGCGGTCCCGTATCCGCCGCCGCCACCGCCACCGCCACCGCCGTCGGCAGTGGCGGTGGCGTTTGCGTGCCCACCACCGCCACCGCCACCGGCACCATACCCATAACCCCCAGCACCACCAGAACCGCCGGAACCACCAGTAACTCCCATCGATCCTCCGGTGCCTCCGCCCCCGCCCGCCTGCGATGATCCACCCGGTATACCGTTCGCCGCATTAGGATCAACCCCACCGGCACCGTCTCCCCCGCCGCCCTCGCCTCCGTACCCACCGCCAGGGGGGGCGAAGGTGCCAAACGGATATACATAGGCACTCGCATACATACTCCCGCGATCCAGCCCTGGTGAGCCTCCCTTAGCACGGAGACCAAAAGGCGAAGCGTACGCTCGCGAATCTCCGCCTTCAGTACCCCGGACAGTAGCAATGCCGAATCCTGACGGAGGCGTACCCGGAGTTCCACCCGCTCCGACTGCTATGCTGAGCGCGGCAGGTACGTCGGATGCACATAGGAGCGCCCGCACGATCTCTCCACTAGACCCACCATTCCCGCCGGAAGCGCCGTAAGCGCAAGACCCCGAACTCCCACCAGGGCCGCCACCGCCGACGAGCACAAAGTTCACCCACATTGCGTTCGCGGGTTTCACCCAGGTGCCGGCCGCGGTGAACGTCGAGACCTTTGGAACGAGCGATGCGGTGCGGTCCGCCAGGCCCTGAAAAGCCGCATTGATGTTCGAGGCGCTTACGTCGGCCATTACGACCAGATCTCCTGCGGTGTGTCGGTCCCGATGACTGGCGTGCCATCATCTATGAGATCGAATTGTAGCGGAAAAGGATCCGGGTCGCCAGCGTAGAGCGAGCCGTCAGGCATCATTAGCGTGGCGCTGAAACTGTCCGCATCACTTGTGATAGTTCCGCCGTCGAGATCGACGAACGTCTCGGGAAAGGAATCCGGATCTCCTATATATATGTTGTTTAACGGGGGGTTTAGACTGATATATCGATAAGCATTATCCCTCGAAGGAACCTGCGCCCCCGCGACATTGGCACCCCATGTTACCCATGTCGCGTCCGGAACAGGGATCGTGCCGTCGCGGGAAAGGATGAGCCACTCCCCGGTGATACCAAGTGGCACCCAGCCAGGGCGCTCGGTGACGAGCGTGCTCAGCGCGACCGCGTCGTAGCTGGCGAAGCCGCGCAGTCCGTAGCACGCTCCGTCACCTTCCCAAAGGTCAGCGTCCGCGCTGTCCCACGCCTCTGTGCCGAACCCTGAGACGTCGATGATTCCCCAGAAACGCGCCCACGCCGAGCTCGCATCCCAGGTCCACGTCTGCCCGCGGATTACAGTCAGTGTGCCATCCGCAGCGCGCTGGAACATATTCCCCGCACCGTCGATCGTGCGCGCGAGAACCCCACCGAAGTATTCCGACCACTGCTCCAGCAGTGCCAATGCGGAGCCGCGGACGCGGTGCCCTCGAGGCTCACGCCAGGCGCTAAGCCGCGCAGCATAATGCTCCTCGGTCTCTGTGCGCCCTCGCCGGATCGCGCGATCCTTGCCAAGCTCCGCCAAGGCACTCGCTCCCGCGCGCGAAGAGAAACGCGCAAGCGTACCCTGCCGGAGGCGCTCCAGGAAGGCGTCCGCGAGCAGTGAGATCGAGTGCCCAATCAGCTCACCGTCGCCGCGGGATAGGAGCCACGAAGGGCCGAGCGCACGGAACTTGTCACGGAATCCCATGTCACGCCTCCGTGAGATTGCACGTCCCGAGAACGGGGATCTGCCCGGCCGTGAGCGCGGTATTGCCCGCAGGCGTAGTCAGCGTCACAGCTGGGTTTGCGACGTCGTTATCAACGAGATACTGATGGATCGCGGCGCTGATCCCGGAGTACGCGAGCGTGCAAGCGCCAATCATGCCGGCGAACATGCTGGCCAGGAGATCCTCGATGTTGCTCTGATACAATGCCGGCAGCCCCGAGCCACTCAGCGTGGCCGCAATATTGATCGTGACCGTGGGCGCCGCGGCTACCGTGGCCGTGATCCCGAGCGGGACGCACCACTGGTCGATCGCGGCCTGCACGATCGCCACCTCACCCGCGCTCGCAGTGCCTGAGGGCGTGGCCACGTACAACGTCACGATCCCGGCCGATGAGCTATACGCGTAAGCCCTGGTGATAGTGTCGATTCCCGTGTGGGCGCTACTCCGAGCGATGTATTCATAAGCCTCGGGTGCGCCGTTCGGGGAGAGCATCCCAAGCGTAGCCCGGCACTGCGTGCGTAGATCCTCGTCGGACTGCTCGTCGAGCCCCACCGCAGCCGTGCCGCTGTCGATCGTCACGCCGAGCATGGGCGTGACAAGCGTGTCAATCTCATCGATCGCGACCGAACCGTCGGAGCCTTCAACATCCGCAACAAGCGTCAGCGTGATCGTTGCGCCTGGCGAAAGTGTCCCGCTATCTGTGTTATGAAACGTCATTCCGGTTGCGCTGGCGGACAGCGTGAGATCCCCAGACTCAACCTCGTAGTACCCACCGCCTCCGTTGGTCAGCGTCACGGTCGGCGTGGAGAACGTTGCTTCGGTGCGCGTCACGCCATAGTCATCAAGCGCCTTGAGCGTGAGCCACGCCCCGGATGCGTAGGACAGGAAGCCGCTGGCGACGTACTTGCTCACAACCTCCTCAACCTCGCCGAGGATCGTCGAAACCACGTGATAGAGCGAGCGTGTCGGGTCACCCGCACGCCACGACGTAACGGGCAGCCCGAGCACTCTGGCGATCTCGAGGCCTGTCGTGAGAATCGATGCCGCCGTTTCTTTCGCGAACAGCGTTGCAAGACTGATCGTCATGAAGGGGATCCTACAATCTCGATGCCAACGTCGGACACTACCATGGTCAGGGGGAACGCGGCGCCCTCGTCGGAGAGCAGCACGTCCGCGTTAATCTCGATCGTCACGAGCGAGCCTGCATCCGTGGTAGCGTCAACACGCACGGAAACATCCGATACGCGATCGTCCTTGAGCAACTCCGAGCGAATCACGCCAGGGAGGGATGCCAGCTTCGCTCGGCTCGCGGGTGCGCCGATCCAATCCGTGAGATCAATGCCATAGGCGCCTTCGTCCCGCCCGCCCGCGAGCGTCCCCCGAGGCGTCGCGAGGCGCCGGGCAAGTGCCTGGACAACGAGCGTGCGTCCCCTCGCAAACCGGGCGGTAATGAGCCCGGCCTCCGGCGTGCACCATATATCAGAGCCGTAGCCTGTCACGTGATAGTACCTGTCCCAGTGACGGGGGCGCCGGGCGCTCCAGAGATGAGAAGCGTGGGCATCACAACTGCGTTGGCCGTGATATGCGCGATCACGGCTTCGGCAATAGCGTTGCACATGCCCGTCAGTGGGGCGTCGTCCACGGCCCCGCAGTTCTCGGAGAGAAGCTTGCTCCTAATAGCTGCGCTAAGCGCTGATTCGGATCCGGTTAATGACATACTACAGACCCGCCTTGATCCTAGCAGATGCCATCGTGATCGTCCCGCCGAAAGGCCCTGCGATAACGGGATCGGTCTGCCGAGCGACACCAAGCGTCGGAGCCTCGCCAAGCTCCAGGGTCAGCGGCATCCAGCCGGGGGCGTCGGCCGCAGCATGCGCTATCACCTGCGGGCGCGAAGGATCCCCGTCGGCAAAAGCCACGAGCACGAGTTCGCCGAGGGCTACCATCGCCTTGGCGCCGGGCACGCCGGGGCGAACTGGCACGCTCGCGAGATCGGGCAGACCCGTCGCGGTGCGCACCGGCTGAAGGTCGAGCCGCTCCCCGGACTGCGTGACCACCCTGAACTCGTAGATCCCGCGGAACATCCGCCAAGGATCGAGCGCATCGAATATCCGGCGGATCGCATCGAGCCGCCTCGAGGCCCGCGGCGCGTAATACACCGCGGCCGTCAGGCGGCTGCCAGTCAAACGATACTCGACATCCGTCGCGGGGGCGTGGCCGTCGACTTGCACGCCTGGCACAAGACCGGCAAGATCTTCGACGGAAAGCTCCACCACGCCCGCCGCGGGGGAGACTTGCACGCGCGGAGATTCTCCAGTGTATGTGCTCGCAGAACGCGCGCCGACTCGTGCCACTCCGGAAAAGTCCACATACCATCCTCTCGGGGCTAGAGCATTAAGGAGGCGATATGCCGGACCCGCGGCGCGGACAAAGTGAGGTCCGAGCTTCGTGGCAGGGAGGTCAGCGAGCGCCTCCCCGACGGCGCTCGCCGCGTCACCTAGGACGGTGGAGAGCTTCACACCGAGGTCATTGGCGTAGCATCTCGCGGGAAGCGATTCCCCCCAGCCGCCGGCACCGCCGACTATACGATAGCTCGCACGGCCCTCGTAGGTCCCCCCCGATACGATAGCACCCGTGAGCGTGAGATCCGCGAGTGCGAACGACACGACACCAGCCAGCTCTACGGGCTCGCGCAGATCGACGTCCGCCCACCATAGGCCCCACGCCGGGATTTGAGCGGTCGCGCGTGCGACGATCTCGCCATTCAGGGTGGCGACGGTCAAGGCTCCCTCGCCTGGTCAGTGAGGGCCGCAAGCTCGGCGCGACGAGCCGCGTTCGGATCATAGTCGCTCGCAGCCTGCCCTTGATTCGACGTGGCTGAGGATCCCGTCGCCCTCGAGGATGCAGTCGCGGCGGGCTTCGGCTTCGGAGGGCGGTGTTCTATGAACTCCACCACAACCGTCGATCCTCCAACACTGTCGTGCGTCATGCCAGAGATACCGCCGGGGCCGAGGACCACGTCCGTAAACCCGTTGCGGGCGAGATCAGGGTGATACACGGGGAGCGCCACAGGCGTGGGGCCCTTGATCGTGCCTTCGATCAAACGCTGGAATTCGTCCCAGTCCTCACGGTCGAGCTGATCGGTGAGGTAGAAACTCGCCCTGAATGTTCCGATCGGGACACCCGTCAGCTTCGAGCTTGCACCGTCCTGGCCTTTCGCTTTCTGAACATCCCAATCTAGCTTACGGTCATGCCCAGAAAGTGTGACGATGCCGGGCGAGAACACATTCCCCAGCAGAATCCCGGCATAGAGCTCGGGATCCTCGTAGGGGCTCGGGACCACGCCAGAGGAGAGGTATACTTCCTCGAGATACATTACGCCGTCGCTTCCGTTCCGAGCGATGCAGCATCGCCCTCGAGGAGTCTGGTCAGCGTCTCAGAGAAGCGAGCCTCAGCCTGCTCGGCGCCCTCGACGCCATAGAAATTGAACGTGACGCCGTCGAGCTTGACAGCTACAGAAGGCTTGGTTGACTGCGCGGGAACAGGGGCAGGGGCAGGCGCAAGCGGCTGCACCGTGCCGAAGGCCCCACCGAGTGCGTCGAACGGGCTCAGCACCGGCGCCGCGTCGCTTCCCAGCGGGCGGGCGTTAATTGGTGGAACTTCGCCCGTGACTGCGGGCGGGGGCTGGGGCGCGACCACGGTGACCGACGGAGCCGCCGCAACCGCCGCGGCAGGCTGCGCCACGAGGGCGAGAGGAGCCGCCGGAGCGACGGCAGGCGGAGGCACGACAGACACGGCCGCGGGGGGTTCTACCATGTCCGCGACGGCAGGCGGAGGCACGACAGACACGGCCGCGGGGGGTTCTACCATGTCCGCGACGGCAGCGTGCGCACCAGGCGCGGCTTCGTCGACACCCTCAGCGTAGCCCGCGACAGTGCTGTCACCGATCCCAGCGAAAACCGTGGATGGGCTGTGAATTCCGAGCATCGCCTTGGCGCCGTCGATAGCGCCTGAGATAGCGCCCCTGATCGCACTCAGCACGACTCCTGCGCCGCCAGTGAGCCCGTTTGCCAAGCCCTGCATGATGTTCGACCCGATCGAGCCGAAATCGAGCCCCGCGAAGAATGAGCGCACCGAATCGATCGCGCCGCTGAAGACCCCGAGCAGCGTCGAGCCGATCGCACTTATTCCGCCTACGATCCCGCTCAGGATAGCCGAGCCGATCTCGCTCCAAGACATTGCAGAGAACTGGTCCCACAACGCTTTCGCAGAATCCCAAAGGGCCGAGAACGCCTCGACCGCTGCGAATGCTGCATCGCCGAGCCACTCGCCGACGGCCTTGATTGCACTACCGATGCCGGAGAGGATCCCCCAGACGAATTCGACAGCCTTCCATAGGCCGTACCACACAGCGACCTGTGCGCCGATGGCGATGGCGAGCGCCCCGAATGCGACTAGCAGAACGCCCCCGACGACGGCCGCGCCAACCGCGAACACGCCCGCCAGGAACTCAGCAGCCTTGGCAACGATATCCAGCGTGTCGCCAAGCGACGTGTCCTCGAAGCCGAAAAACTCAGCAATCTGCTTGATATACGGTTTTAGCGAGATGTATAGCTTCGTCACGCCAATTAGGAAGCCAAGCGCGAACGCCTCGATGACGTAGGCTGCTTTCTTCGCATTATCTATGATCGGCTGAAACACAGTCTCGAACAGGAACTTGATGCTTTTGCCCGCGGCCGAGTTCTTGTCGAACATGTCGACCAGAACCTTCATACCTTCGAGCACAGAATCGATGTTAAGCCCCGAGAAGATTCCTGCTATATTCGTCTCGAGCCTTACACTCTGCGCGCCAAGAGACATCATCTGTCTCGCCGCAAGCCCCCCGAGCTGGCTCTTCGTATCCGCCGCGAGATCCTTGACAGACTTTCGACTTTTTTTGACTTGGTCTAGGAATTGATTCGCGCCGCCCGCACCGAGGGCTCGCTCGGCGATCGCGGCCGCCTCGAGGGCTGCCGGGAGATCAGCGGCCTTGACTTTCGCATCCGTGATGGACTTTGCCATCCCGCGGAGAGCATCCTCGCCGAGCCCCGTGGACGCGGCCATATCGCGAATCATGCCGGACGTACCGGCGAGCTTTGGATTCAGCTGCTCGAACGCTTCCGCGGCGAGCCCTGCGGATCGCGCCGAGTCTGCGAGCCCCACTGCCCAAGCGGCAAGACCTACCGCAGCGACTACCACGGCCGCAGCAAGGGCGACGGCGGCCGCAGCAACGGCAGCCATACCGACCACTGCGACCGTTGACGCAGCCGCGGTGCTGCCGAACTTCTCCTTGAGATCTACGAACGCTTGCGCTGGATATAGCGCCCTCTCTCCAAGCTCCCCGAGTGGGCCACCAACATCGCCGAGGGCGCCGCGGAACGCGGAGAGGCGCGACGCGGAATCCCCGAGAGAATTCTTCACATGCGTGTGGAGCTTCGACAGATTCTTAGAGGTCGCGCTAAGGCGCTCTTCCTCGGCGCTCGCGGCTTTCGCCGCGGCCGCGAGCTGCTTAAGCTCCTCGCCGTAGGCGTCCACCTCGGCTTTCGCCTCAGCCGCAGCAGTGGCGGTTTCCTGCTTCGCTTGTGCGTCCGCGACGCTCTTCGCTGCCGCTTTGGCCGCCGCATCCGCAGCTTTCGACGCGGCGCGCTCGAGCTCCGCGTAGCGTGCAGAGCCATCCTTCAACGCTGTTTTCGACGCATTTGCGGCCTCGCTGGCGGCCCGGAGCTTGGCACCGCTCGCGTCAAGGGCCGCGGCCGCGGCTCGAGCTTTCGCCACGAGATCGTCCGGAATAGCCCCGCCATTCGCATCAGCCGCTTGTGCGGCAGCATCGGCCGCCTGTGCCGCAGAGTCACTCAGCGAAGCATAATCCGCCTGCGCAGCCTTGAGCGCGGCCGCAGAAGCATCAGACGCAACGCGCAGCCCGTCGAGCGTGGTGGAGTAGCGCTCGACAGCACCCTGCGCTTTTGAGGCTGCGCGCTCGGCGCGCTCGGCGAAGACCTGGGCGTTGCTGTTCGCGGCCTTTTCCGCCGCGATTGCCGCTTCTGCCGCGGACTTCTCGAGCTCGCGGAATCGATCGTTCCCAGCCTTGAGCTTGGCGTCGGCGTCCGCGGAGGCGGCAGCCGCGTCAGCAAGCGCGGCCGCCGTCTGCGCAAGCGACTCCGAGAAGAAGGCCGCATCCTTACCACCGCCCATGAGCTCGGCAGTCAACTTATCGAGCTGAGCGGTGGTCTGCTCCACCCCGCTCATCCGGGCGGCAATGTCGATCGCGTATTGAGCGGATGCGTTAGCCACGGTGCGTCAGGGCAGATGCTATAAGGTTTATGACATGCGCTACGCGAAATGCTCCCACTTGCGCGGAAGAGCCATCCTCACCGGAGGCCCATGCCATCAAACCTTCGGCGAGGATGCCACTGTTTTTGAACGAGCTATGAATAAGCTCCTCTAACCTTTTCCCTCCTCAACAGCCCTCCCGGTGGCGAGCTGGACAGCGGCCACGCCAAGCTGTGTTAGAATCCCAGCGCGGGCCGCGAGCAAAGTCTCGAACGCGGTGGCATCCGGGTATACGCGACAGGAGGTGCCGAGTTCCTCGGCGGCCTTGATCGGATCCGGATTCTTCTCCTTCAGACGGGCGCGGTAGCGTTTGAATTCCGCTGAACTCGGGCAACGAGCGGCGACCATGATAGGACTTCCGGGCGTGAAGGGGACTTCGAGCACGGCAATATTGTCGTCGCCGTGCTCGACCTCAAGGGCGTCAATAGCCTCGAGGTCGATCGCTTTCTGAAGTTCAAGCTCGGCCTGGCGCGCCGCCTTTCGAGCAGCGCGCTTCTCTTCGATCGCAGCAAGCGGTGACTGGCTGGTGTTTGGCATGTGGGATGGCTCCTATTAGATGATCACGCACTCGACGCCGTCAATGACGTCGGCAATCTCGATCGGGTTGAGCTTGATCGACACGACATCCGCGTCGGTTCCCTCGGAGCCGTTCAAGTCGCGGCCCATATAGCGGCAACCCTTGATCCTAACTTCGTAGATCTCAGTACTCCCAGGCGGGGTATGCTGAATCTGCAGGCCGAAGTGGACCAGCCCTAGGAGAACTTGGTTTCCGCGAGTGTATCCGGCAGCCAACGCAGCGTCTTTGAGATTGCGAATAAACTGCTGATACTGCTCGCGGTAGACTTCCATCGAGGCTTCCTGCGAGCCCTCGCCAGTGGTGCGCTTCATCACGCGGCCGCCCGCCTTCTGAACGCCGACCTCAAGCGTGGTACCAGTGTTGATCGACTTGATGCCCTTCACGTCGAGCAGCGCCCCGCCTGTGGCGGTGGCGCGGACGATGATGTCGGCCCAGCTGGGCGCGATACCGTCAAGGACGGGATAATCGTTATTGGCGGGCATTAGCTGTTCCCTCCGCTCAGGACGCGGACAACGGTGTTGACGCTATGAAGGGTTCCGTTCAAGTTGAGCTCAACGACGCCGTTCAGTTCGGCCTCTGGCACATTTAGAATGTCATCAGCGCTCGGCGTCCAGAGAACGCTCGAGGCACGCGGACCCTCGCCGCGATTGGTGAGGAGCGCAAGCTCGAGAGCCGCGTTCACCTCGCTCTGCAATGTAGATAGTGAGTCGCTCGTCGCGGTGCCGTCACGGTTGAGAACCAACGAGCGACCGATGAAGTTCTCCGTGACGTTCTGGACAGTAGTGCAAGCCAGGTTAATGACGTGCATATTGTGCGTGTACGCCTGCACGGAGCCTTCTGCGGCGCGAGTCAATGACTGCGTGATGTAAGCTCCCGCCGGACCGTTGGCGTATGTTCGGAAAGTCGTGAAGCCAGCAGCGCTACCAGCGCCACCGTCAACGCGATCGTCCCACTCGACGAGCTGCCCATCGGTATCATAGAGCGAGAACCCAACGTTTCCGAGGGCCTTGTACCAGGTGGATACGTGCAGGTCGTGCTGATACTCTCGACAGCTTGCCGCCCAGGCGACAGGCCTTCGGAGGCTCCACCCGTTGAATGGGGAGACGACGCGCCCGCGCCCGGCGGATAGATCGATCCGAGGCTCGGTCGCGATAGTCGCGTACTCAGTCTCGATCGCCGTCATCCAATCGACCTTCGTCTGGCCGGCGGCGACACTGATGGCGCTCGACTCGATCGACTCGCTGAGCAAGTCCGTCGATCCGAGAGTCAGCACGGTCGCGGTGACATCGGTTACAGCCGCGGCCGAGATATTGTTGCCGACCGAACCCTCCACCGTGATCAAGTCGCCAGCGCGAAACCCATCCATCAGCCATGAACCGCGGCTGCGCGTGATAGTGTCGCCGGGATCTCCGACCTCGGCGAATGCGATCGTTGGGCTGCCGACGACCATCGCGGCCGCGGCAGTCTCCGCCGACAGCGCTGCGCCCCCGAGGGTGAGAACCGTCGCGCTCGTGACCGTCGCGATACGAGTGATATTATTGGACGACGTTCCGGACAGCGTGACAGTATCACCAGTCACAAAACCATCCGTAATCCAGGACCCAGCAGAGCGGGTGACGGTGTTGTCAATCGCGATTGTGAGCGTCGGAGCGCCGGTCATGCGCTCGGATATGAGGCTCATAGCAGCCTGAGGGAGCCGATCCACAACGCTCGCACGGCCCTGGACGAATCGCTCATTCGATGTTTCGAGCGCGTTGAGTTGCGTGACGAACGCGGCCGCGGCCGTGTTGTCCAGACAATCCGGGACACGCACGATCGAACGGCAGGGCTTGGGCTGGGCTGCGAGCTTCTCTCGCGCAAGGGCGAGGCCTGTCGCGTCTGGCTGGGGCGAGGAGCCGTGCCAGGTGTGAATCACGTCGCCCGCGACGAGGGTGCCGGCGCCGAACGCGACAACCACGCCGAAGTATGGGACCGTGTAGGAATTAGCGGTGCCAAGCTTGATGGTCTGATATGACGTCCCGCCATCAAGCGACAGACTCAGCTTGATCTGGCTGGTGCCGATCGTACCACCGATAACGACAGTCAACACGCCGTCGTGCTCCCCGAGCACCCCACCAGTCGCGGCCGTGACAGTCGTCACACACGTGCCTGTGTTGCCCGAGGTGTCGTGTCTGGACACCGCGCCATCCGTGACGATGGGCAGGCCCTGGAAGATGACCGGCTTACCAGCGCGCGCGAAGTGCAACGCGGCGAGCTCAAGGCCATCCGAGTATCCGTGCTTCGCGTAGATCGCGGCGGCCGTGCCGTATTGACGCGGAACCGCGTCCGCGTTCAGAGGGACTGGCGCCCAGATACATAGCGTGTCAATACCGCTTGCTCCGGCTCCTGCCGTAGCGCTGACAGTGGTGGTTGCTCGAGGAAGAGTCGCCATTAGTGCTCCAATTGTGACGCACGCTTAACTCAGCTGCAAGCGGCAATTAATACGCTGTATTAGACACCGATGCTACGGTGGTTTCGATCAAGGCGAGGCCTTCATAATCCTTGTCATAGACGCCACGATTCACGCCTATTCGCAGCTCGTACACAACGCCAGGGCGCTGGTCCCCCACGTCAAGTTGCGACACATCGACATAACGCGCGCTCCGGAACTCGATCGGCCCAGCCTTGGCTTCCTTGGCCCATTTGTAGAGCTCAACCACAACCGCATCGACGATCTGATCGCACGCCCATTCGTGCTCATTGATGCGGGCGCCCTCGACAGTCGAAGCTGCAAACACTCGAATAACCACGCCGAGTCGGCGGGCGGCCGTATAGCGTGCATTCCTGGCCGAGCCGATCGGAGCCTCGGGGTTACCGTCGCCGAGCTCGCGATCGCGAGCGACCGTGACCAGGTGATCGAACGGCCCCTCGCGGGAGATGCGCTCCGGACCATATGCGAACGCAACCGGGTACTTCCGATCCGCAAGTCGCTCCGCCAAATCGCACGCCATTCGGTAGATCATGTCAGCCCTTGAAATTCAGTTGATCGCCGAGATGTTTTCTAAGCCACGCAGGGGAGTTCTCACGCTCGACCTCAGGCACGATCGAATCAATGATCCTCTTGAACTCAACAGGGATCCCGCCATTCGGTAGGATCTTATACTTCCCGACGAGATACTTTGCATAAGGCGTAGGGAGTGCACAACGCACGATCGAGCCGATGCGCTGAAAGTTCAAACCTGCTTCAGTGGCGCCGCTCGCCTTGAGATCAAGTTGATGCCCGTCGAGCTTACTCGCGGGGTAGAGATCGCCGTATACGTTGCGGGATACTCCGTGGTTCTTCCGGAGAAGCGCAGTCAAGGCCGGAGTCGCGCGAACCGCGGATCCAACCGCGATCGCTGCGGCCATGCCGCGGAGACTTCCGGCGAGCCCGGCCATCGACTGACCAAAGCCGCTAGCCTTTCCGCCGCGCTTGGCAGCCATCACCAGCCACCATAGGTGCGCCAACCACGCGAATCGCGCAAGCCAGCGGAGATGCCGACCGCGAGATTCGCAGCCGTTGGCACGCTCGAGCCGCGAAGCGGAATGCCCTTCGCCCACCTGGCCAAGCGTGCGTTCGCGGCGTCAACGATATCAGATAGAGACTTCGATGCCACACCCTTCAGCGCGAGCAACCGCCCCGCGGCGAGCTCGGCACAAGTCATAACGATGATGTCAGGGTACGGCGCCTCAAGAGGAACCACATGGGCGGGGAGCATATTCTCGATCATGCTGCTCGCCCACGCAATAGCAGAAGCGAAGGGAAGCGGAGCTACCACCACGATACGAGAACCGGCGTTCGTGAGGTCGATCGCGGCGCCGCCGCTCGTGGCAGCAACCGCGAAAGTCGCTTCAGTCAGCGGGATCGCATAGTACTCGGTCCCGGCGACGAGAGGGGCGGGAAGCGCCCCGCCGCTCTCAGCTCTAAAGGATACGACGTCATTCAGGGCGAACCCGTGCACGTCGAGGGAGAGCGCGTTCGTCCCGGCGCTGGCGCTGTTCACAAGCCGGCCTGGATTCGGCACGGACCCCCGGGGGAGTCCATACTGGTACAGGTCGGCTTGAGCGCAGTAGCTAGCCATTATCCAGCGAATGTGTAGCGAGTGATCGCATGCGGAAGGGCGGCTGCAATGCCGGCATCGAGGACATACTTGACAGCAATGTGCAGCGTCTGCTTATAGTAGTCGCTATCCTGATCGTGCCGAATCTCCTCGGGAGCACCGCCACTCTGCAGAATCCAGGGCTTGGCCGCGCTCATTGGATCGATCCCGTAGAAGGTCGTGGTGGAGTACTGGTCCAGCTCCTCAGCCACTATAAGATTGACCGTCCCGCGATGCACGTTCGTGTTGCCGAACCCCCCGACGATCGCACCGCCTGCATTCTCGACAGCCTGTACCAGGTAGTCGCTTTCGAGCACCTTGCGGAACGACGGGGCGAGGGCGTTCGGAACAATGAATGAGCGCAGGACGATGCCCATGCTCTTGCCATTCGGCCCCTTGCGAGACGCGAAGTCGAGCTTAGCGGCCTGCAAGAACGCGTCGTTGAACGCGGTCCACGTCTGATCGTTGTCAAATGTTCCCATGGCGCTGTCGATCAGACTCACGGGATGGTTAGACGCGAACAGCCGGATCGCGCTCGCAACGCTCTGCCCATCAACCTCGGTTCGGTAGAAGTCGAGGTAGGGGTTCGCGTCCAGCATCGCGGCGACCAACTCGTTTGGGTGCCGCAACGCTTCCCTCGCCATGTTCGCCGGCTCGTTCAGCCAACCCACGAAGTCGCCGTTCTTGATCCTCTGATAGAGGATCTCGACGCCGTCAGTCCACTGCTTCTGCGTGACGGACAAGCTGCGCTCGTACATGTCGCGGAGTTTAAAGTTCCCTTTAAACTCCTTATAGCCAGCCGCGCTCAGCGAGATCGGAAAGGTGCTCTTGATCGCGTTGGTCTGATAGTACAGACCGAGCTGCGTCGCCCACGTCGAGGGATCCGCAACGGCGAGCGCCGCGAAGAATTGATCCGAGAACTCGGTTAGGGCAACCTGCCCATCGCGAGTTACTGTATTGAATGGTACGGACATGATGTTATATCCTTATGCCGAGGCGGGCTTGCGGGTGTACTCGAGCCACGTGGCACAGATGGCCAAGTCATCGGCGACCAGCGCAGCGCTCGGAGTGATGGTGAGAGTCATATTCGCAGGAGCTGCCGGGACGTCAGCCGCGGCGATCGTCGTGGTGTACTCCGCGACAACCTTCGTGGCTGCATCAAGGGCCACGGTGTCGGCCGTGATCGCATCCGCGTCCGCATCGTAGGCGGCGCCAGCCGTCTGGAAGAATGCGTTGCTTTGCAGCACGGTGGTCGTGTCAGCCGAGCCGATCCGGCAGGCCATGACGTGGAGTACCACGTCAGCGGCATCGTCGAGATCCTGTGGCATCGCGACGCTTGTCGAGAGCACAGGCAACGCTACATCTGCGCTTGGGTTGACCCGAAGCGCAACCATCTCGCTGTCAACGAGCGCCAGGCCGTTGACCGTGCCGTCGGCGAAGGCCGCGGCAGGCGCACCATCGACGAGCCATGAGCTCAGCGGGATCGCGACGACAGAATCAGCGCGGGCCGCGTCAGCCTCGAGATCGTCAACGTCGGCTTCCGCTGCGTCGATATCCCGTTGCGCCTGATCGAGATCGGCCGCTTCCGCGGCCGCGATCACGATCTGACCCGCGACGGTCGGTCCCATCTCAACCCAGCACAGCCCTTCACGTAGCTCGGAGCAGTAGCCCGCGATCCCGCGTGCGCCGCTGTTGCTGTCCAGCGTGACAGTCTGGTTGTCCAGAACGAACACGATCTGCCCAGGCTTTGGAGCTGTGCCGTCATAGAGCCACCCGAAGATCCCGGAAATGATCTCCGCGTCGACAGCGCCTGCGGCGCCGCCAGTGGAGCTCGCACTCAAGTTGCTAACCGTGAATTCGTACTTACCGACGGCGGCAAGGCCAGCATTCAACGCGCCAGGGGTAGTTCGGCCGTCAGCGTCAACGCATGCAATCGTGCCACCAAGGCACAGCATGTTCGCCGCGACGGGCAGCGTGACGCGGTTTCCAAGCGCAGTTTGCGTGCAACGATAGCTAGTCGTGGATGCCATTACTTAGAGTCCCTTCGGGCGATCATCGCCTCATATCGGGCACGCGCCTCAGGCGTCATGCCAGCAGCGTACTTCGCAGCGCTTCCGAGCGCGGGATCCTTCACCGGCGCCCTCACGACCGGAGCCTTGTGGGCGGCGCCAAGCGCCTGCACGCGACCACGGAGGCTCTCGAGTGGCTCACTCATGAGCCGCACGCAAGGCTTGCGATTCTCTGGAGCGCCCTCCCACGCAGTCGCAGGAATCTCCGCGCCGAGCTTAACCAGTGACGCGACCAGAGATTGTCGTGCCCCGAACTCAAGCAGCGCGTTCGCCTTGTCAACTTCATCGGCTGACGCCTTTGCGGCGCGGGCAAGCTCCACAAGCTCGCCGGGAGTCGCAGCCCCGAATAGCTTCGAGAGCGCGGCCATGGCCGCGGCGCCCTCCGGTGGGGCATCTTCTGGCGCCTCGTCAGATGCTTCGGGTTCACTAGCCTTCGGGGCTTCCCCGCCCGCGAGGGTGGCGATCATGTCACGCAGAATGGCGAGGGCCGCTTCCGCATCTTGCGCAACGAGCGCGTCGATCGCGGCCTGAACTTGGTTTGGATCCATCGGTGTGTTTCCTGGTTTGACGGGGCCGCGAGATGCGGCCACGAGGGGCTGCGCTCCAAACGTTGCGGGCATGGCCACGAGCGCAAGGTTAATCAGCTCCGTGACTCGGCCCTCATCATCCACCATGAATGCTGGGCTAATATAGCGTCGGAGCTTTCCGCGCAGCTGAGCTCGCCCGAGGTCGTTCCAGCGAATGTTGATGGCCCAAAGTTCGCCATCGCGTACTTCCAGATGGAACCACGCAACAGCATCGCCAGCGTCGCGCCGAGACATTCCGGCAGCAGGATCAAGCGAAGCGTGGTCTATGTCGATCATAAGATCGACGCCCCAACGCTGATAAGACGCCATCACGGATGCGGCAGCCTGCTCGTCGAATATCGCTGGCCCCTTACTGGATTCATTCACGCCAGCCGCGAACACGCGGAACTCCGAAGGCAACGGAGCGTCATCCACGATCGAAAGCTGTATAAGAGCCGCGCCTGACGCGTATCCCATGCACGAAAAATCGCACATCTTCAGCGCCCGCGCAAGCTAAGATCGTGCTAGGCTATGCCTGTGAGCAGCATAGCTATAGATACTATGGCACGTGATGATATAGACGGCCTATCTTCCGAGGTGCGATCAAGCGGACTCTCCGCGGTATCGCTGTTGACGGGCGTGTCCCCAGCGACAATCCGCCGCGCTATGTCAGGCTATCCAGTGAGCATTGATAGCCTCCAGAAGCTCGCGAAGAAGGCCCGTAAGGTTCGGCAGGCCGACGAGTTCAAGGCGGGTGGAAAGGCGACGCCCCCGCGTAAGACGACGCACCCCAACAGCTGGTCGAGCCTCGAGGCGATTCGCTCGGCGCGCAACGCCCAGCTCGCTGGACAGTTCGATCTTCCCGTCATGCTAGCCGAGTCGATGCGAACGGATGATGCACTATTCACCGCTTATCACAACCGCGTGGCTCCTCATATGGTAGTCCAAACAGATATAGCTCCGGCGAGCGGTGCCCGTGGCGAAGCGGTGGCGCGCAAAGCTCGCGAATCGATCTCGATCCCGCGGAGCGTGCTCGTCGGCGCGGCTGGCACCTTGGTCAACCACGGGATCGCCGTGCTACACATCGAGCGCGTTCCGCTCGACGATGGGACGCGCGTTGACTTCAGGGTCACGGAGTGGCCCCTCGAATTCGTGCGATGGGACGCCGCGGCAGAGACACTCGTGACGCGAACACGCGATGGGGTGACTGTCCCCATCCGCCACGGCGACGGCGAATGGGCCATCATCAAGAAGTTCGGGATCACGCCCTGGACGCAGGATGCTTGCGTGCTCGCGGCCGCGTTCGTCTGGGCTGCGCACTCCGGCGGAATCAGTGATTGGGCTGCAGGTTCGATGGCGCATGGCTTGGCCAAGCTCCTTGGGGAGCTCCCCGAAGGCGTGTCCCTGCAATCGGCAGAGAACACGCTTACGCCCGAGGCCGCGGCTGTGCTGGCCATGCTCCAGGACCTTGCAAGCGGCGACACGAGTGCCGGGCTCGTGTCATCAGGCACCAAGGTCGACTTTTTATCCAACGGCAGCACCGCGTGGCAGGTGTGGAGCGAACTCACGAACAACCGCGAAAAGGCCGCGGCCCGCATCTATCAAGGGACAGACGCCACGCTCGGAAGCGTAGGCGGTGCACCCGGCGTTGACATAGCAACGCTATTCGGGGTCGCCACCACGAAGCTGCAGGGAGACTTCCTCGCGATCGAACAAGGTGTAACAACTGGCGTCCTACAGCCGTGGACCGCGATCAATGAAGGCGATTCGCGATACTCCCCGCGGTGGTCATTCCTCGTGCCCGATGTCGACAGCGACGCCAAGTCCGCTGAGGTCAGCGCCCGGCTCGAGCGCCTCTTCGCCGCGGTGGAGCGCATGAAGGGCTTGCAGATGGTCGTCGATCAAGGCGTCGTCGATCGGCTCGCTGCCGAGCTTGCGATCGATGAAGCCCCCAAGCTCGCAGCCGCAGAGCAACAAGCTGTGCCGATTGCGCTCGCGCCCACGGACGTAGCTGCAGTCGTCACTGTCCGGGAGGCGCGCGCCGCGCAAGGCCTGCCGCCGTTTAGCGATGGTCGGGATAATCTATCAATGCTCGAGTATAAGGCCCGGGTCGAAGCGGCCGCGGCCGCGGCAGGGGCGGCCCAGTGACGGCCATCGCGGTGGCGCAAGCCATCGCGCACGTATACCAGGACTACTACGACAAGGAGATCGACGCGGACGCCCTCGTGTCCGCGTACGACCTCGGCATCTGGCTACGCCCGGAGCAGCGCATCCCGCGAGGGCCGTGGCGCTCCTACGGGTTCATCGCAGGCCGGGGGTTTGGAAAGACCTTCGCTATAGCGCACGAAGTCAACCGCCGCGTTGAGGCCGGTGAATGTCGCACGCCAGCCCTCGTCGCCCCAACTGACGCCCGCGTGCAAACAGTGCAGATCGCCAACCTGATCGAGACCGCTCCTCCTTGGTTCAGGCCAATCGCGACGAATGGCTCGATCGTGTGGCCCAACGGTGTGACCGCCGAGGTATTCTCCGCGGAGCGCGAAGGGCGGGCGCGCTCTAGCAACCTTGACCTCACGTGGATGACGGAGATCGTCGACTGGGCGCCATCTTTCCGACTTGAACTGTATCGAAACATCGCCACGGCGACGCGCGTTCGAGGCGCTCAGCTGATCTGGGATACCACGTCGAAGGGGACCAATGACGTCATTCAGCTGCTCGTCGAAGCCCATGAACGTGACCCGGTCGCCAACCGGTTGGTGCGGGGACAGATCTTTGACAACCCCATGCTATCGAAGTCTTACCTCCGCGAGGTATGTGGCCTATACCCTAAAGGCTCGCAGCGCTATAGAGAGGAGCTATTCGGGGAGGTGTTCGCCGAGAGTGCTGGGGCGCTCTGGCAGTGGACTTGGATCGAGAGCAACCGCGTCACGGTCGAGCCCACCGCGCTCGACCTCCAGGTGATCGGGCTCGACCCGGCGCTCTCCGCGCGCTCGGATGCGGATGAAACCGGGATCGTCCTCGCCGGGCGCACATCAGGGAGTCCGCGCGATCGGCAGCTATATGTGCTCGATGACCAAAGCGGGCACCACACTCCTGAGGACTGGGCGTCGATCGTGGTGGACCTCTGCGTCCGCGGCGCGAGCGGCGTGGTGGTTGAACGCAACCATGCAGGAGATATGCCAGCGACACTGATCAAGCTGCACGCCGCGCGGCGCGGGCTATCCGTCCGGATGCTCGCGGACGATGGCCGGCCGTTCCCGGCTCGCACGCCGGGCGTTGCGTACGTCCGGCCGGTCGTCTCACGCACCGGCAAGGAGGTCCGCGCCAACGCACCGGCCGCCCTATATGCCGAGGGGCGGGTGCACCACGTGGGTGTCTACGACCGACTCGAGGCCGAGCAGACAACCTGGGAGGCCGGCTCAAAGAAAAGCCCGAACCGGCTGGACGCCCTCTGCTTCGCTATCAATGAGCTGGCCGACACGGCCCCCGCGCGTAAAGATGTGCCTGTCGGAGCCGTCGCTACCACGGTAGGGACACAGCATACGCTGCCGAGCGGGCTGCGGGCCAATGCGGGTAGGGGACGCCTGGGGCGCTAGCGGGACACCTGCGGGACACCGCCCGGATCGCCCTCGTCGCCCCGGTCCGTGTCACGATAGTAGGTACCCTCGAGTCTAGGGGAGCACCACTCCAGCTCCACGAGATTCGCGACGTCGATTAGCAGCGCGCGGTTTCCGCTGACGG
>Ga0172380_10003281_pt1 | contig 22595 bp, 20 predicted proteins | sample Leawe162metaG_FD_119747 | JGI IMG/M metagenome (GOLD analysis project Ga0172380, IMG submission 119747) | Leachate microbial communities from a municipal landfill in Southern Ontario, Canada - Leachate well 162 metaG | ecosystem: Engineered > Solid waste > Landfill > Unclassified | place...
TGCAGAAAGTAGTAAATATTTTAAAACCTCATATCAAGAATTTATATTCTATCAGTTTTATGCAAGGTGGCGTGAAGAATTTGGGCGCAGAGAGACTTGGGTAGAAGCCATTGATCGCTTCATGGATTTTATGAAGGAAAATATGGGTTCAAAATTGACTGCACCGGAATACGGTGAAATAAGAGAAGCGATTTTAAATCAGGAAATTTGTCCATCAATGCGACTGCTTTGGTCAGCTGGTAAGGCTTGCCGAAGGACCAATGTTTGTTCATATAACTGCGCATATATAGCGCCGGTATCATGGCAAGATTTGTCCGAAATAATGTATGTATCAATGTGTGGTGCTGGTTGCGGTTATTCGGTTGAGCCAGAAAATGTTGGCAAGTTTCCCCAAATTCAAAAGCAGACAGGCAAAATGGCACCAAAAATCGTTGTCCAAGATGACAAAGTTGGCTGGTGCAAAGCCTTCGTTGATGCTTGTGATGTATGGGAGAAGGGTCTTGATGTAGAAATTGATTATTCCTTGATTCGACCAGCTGGAGCAAAACTCCAGACTATGGGAGGGAGAGCAAGTGGCCCGGCACCACTTCAGGAAGTAATGCAATTTACTCGTCGCAAAATATTGGCTCGCCAAGGACGCAGACTCACTACTTTAGATTTGCACGATATTATTTGTCAGATAGGTTTGGTGGTGGTGGCAGGCGGAGTGCGTCGTTCAGCGCTTATTTCACTATCTGCTCCTGATGATTATGAAATGCGAGATGCCAAGAAAGGCGCTTTTTGGCAGACTGAAGGTCAGCGTTCAATGGCAAACAACTCTGCTGTGTATGAAGTTAAACCATCAGCCGAAGAATTTTTGGAAGAGTGGACGGCACTTGTGACATCACACTCAGGAGAGCGCGGTATTTTCAACCGAGGTGGTTTGGAAGCACAGTTACCAAAGCGTCGTTGGGAATCTATCAAGGATGTTAAACAGATGGGTATGAATCCATGCGGGGAAATTTATTTGCAATCAAAACAATTCTGTAATCTGACTTCTATAGTAGTGCGACCCAAAGATACGATGGAAAGTTTGAAAAGGAAGATGCATCTGGCAACTATAGTTGGTACCTATCAAGCTACACTCACCAAATTTGAGTATCTTTCAAAAGAATGGAAGGAAAATTGTGACAAGGAGCAACTTTTGGGAGTATCGATTACTGGCTATTATGACAACAAAATTGTTAGAGATGATAAAAATTTACAAATTCTTCGTGAAGAGGGAATTAAGGCAAACAAAAAATACGCTAAACGATTTGGTGTAAATGAATCAACCGCCATCACCTGTGTCAAACCTCACGGCAATTCTGGCCAACTTTTGGGAGTCGGCTCTGGTATGCATACCTGGTATTCCCACTACTATATTCGTCGGGTGAGGATTTCGGCCAACGATCCCCTCCTCAAACTCGCTCAAGATCAGGGAGTGACTGCTTTGCCTGAAGTCGGGTACTCTACCTCGAATGCTTCTACCATGGTTCTAGAATTTCCGTGCAAAGCACCCGAAGGTGCGGTAGTAAATAAAGATGTGACTGCTTTGGAAATGCTTGAAGAATGGAGGAGACTCAAAGTTAATTTCACCGAACACAATCCGTCAGTCACTATCTATGTAGGTGATGAAGAATGGATCGCGGTAGCAAACTTCGTTTATAAAAATTGGGACATTGTCGGAGGACTTTCATTCTTACCTCGCGACAATCATGTCTACCAGCTTGCTCCATATGAAGAAATTACAAAAGAGGAGTACGAAAGACGCATGAAGCTTCTAAAACACATTGATTTTTCTAAACTCGTTCTATATGAGAAAGAAGATCAGACTGTCGGTGCCAAAGAGCTCGCTTGTGTTGGTGGGGTATGTGAAGCCGACGCTCTCACAATGACACCTGTACCCAAAACTGCTTAAACTTAGTTTATTGTCCACTTAATAATTATATTGAATCCAATTATTTGGTATAATTTGGGTATGGAAAATAAAACTATTAGAGTGGCGATAAATGGTGCGGGCAGAATCGGCCGAGCATTTTTGAGGCTCTCACAAAATGTGCATGAAATTGAAGTTGTCGCAATAAATGATTTGGGTGATATTGAAAATATTGCTTACCTTTTGAAATATGACACTGTCTATGGCGCCGCCCAATTTGGTGTTTCAGTGAAAGAAGATAAAAAAGCTTTAATAATAAATAATAAAGAAGTTAAATTTTTTAGTGTAAAGGACCCAAAGGAATTACCTTGGCTGGATTTAAACATTGATGTAGTTATTGAGGCTACTGGTGCTTTTAATTCATTTGAAAAATCTAAAACTCATATTGATGCTGGGGCAAAAAAAGTGATCATCACGGCGCCCGCCAAAGACGAGCCATCAGACGAGAGCCAAGCAACAATACTCATGGGTATAAACGATGAAAAGCTTGGGGTCTGTCAGATAAGTTCAAATGCTTCTTGTACTACCAATGCCGCGGCACCTTTAATTCAAATATTGAATGAAAAAATCGGAGTAGAAAAGGCGATACTCAACACTATCCATGGTTATACTGCTAGCCAGTCTATAGTTGATGGTCCAAACAAAAAAGATTGGAAAGAGGGCAGAGCTGGTGCCCAAAATATCATACCGACATCAACTGGTGCGGCTACTGCGGTATCAAAAGTTGTGACAGATCTTGTTGGTAAATTTGATGGCCTATCAATGAGGGTGCCAATTATTTCGGGTTCAATCGCTGATGTGACATTTATTGCCAAAAGAGAGACGAGTGTAGAAGAGATAAACAAAATTCTTAAAGAGGCGGCAACCGAAGAAAAGTGGCAAGGCATCTTTGCTGTAACCGAAGACCCAATTGTTTCGGCTGATATTGTAGGCTCACTCTTTGGTTCAATTGCTGACCTGGGCTTAACTCGTGTAGTTGATAAAAATTTGGTCAAAGTCTGCGCTTGGTATGACAACGAGATGGGCTACACCGCTACCCTCATCAAACACGTATTAAAAATTAAATCATTAAAAATTTAATGAAAATTGAAAATTCTAAATTAAAAATTTACCTCGCTTCAGATCATGCGGGGTTTAAGATGAAAAATGAACTGCTTAAATTTGTAAAAGAGCTTGGATTTGATGTGGAAGACTGCGGTGCCTATGAATTAGATTTGGATGATGATTACCCAGAATATGTCAAAAAAGCGGCCCAAATGGTCTCAGATGATCCAGAAAATACTCGAGCAATAATTTTGGGTGCGACTGGTCAAGGCGAAGACATGGTGGCTGATAAGTTTCCAAACGTTCGTTCGGCAGAATATTATGGTAGCAATTTAGAGATAATCAGACTTTCTCGTGAGCACAATGATGCCAATGTGCTTTCACTCGGAGCGAGATTTTTGAAAAATGAAGAAGCATTTGAAGCAGTGAAGCTTTGGCTAGAAACTGATTTTTCAAAAGAAGAACGACACATTCGTAGGATTGAGGAAATTGAAAATTAAAAAAATTTTATGATAGAAATAATTCCTTCAACTATCCCTCAGAATCTCAACATAGTAAGAGAAAGATTTGGCAAAATTTTGGGAATGGCAAAAAAGGTTCAAATTGATATTGTTGATGGTAATTATGCTCCCAGCAAAACGTGGCCATTTAACGGCAATCAGTTCGAAGAGATGATGAAGATTGTGAGAGAAGAAGAAAAGTTTCCATATATTGACGAGTTTGTTTTAGAAATTGATATGTTAGTGCTCCACCCTATTGAGTACATCTCTGATTTTATATCACTTGGGGCCAAAAGTTTCGTCATTCATATTGACTCTACTGATCATGTTGAGGAATGTTTAAAGACAATCAAAAGTGCCAACTGTGAAATCGGTTTAGGTATCAAACCATCAGGAGATATTTCAGTTATCGAATCCCATTTAACCGAATTAGATTTTGTACAATTTATGGGTAATGATCGAGTGGGCTATAATGGGGTTGATATAGACGAAAATGTCGTTGAGATGATAAAGCATTTCCATCACAATCATTCCTCAATCCCAATCCAAATAGATATTGGAGTAAATACCAAAACAATTCCAATACTTAAAGAGGCCGGAGTTTTTAGTTTTGTTTCTAGCTCATCAATATTTAATGCCCCTGATGTCAAAGAGGCCCTAACCAGTCTTCAATCACTTTAATTTAATGCTTCAACTTACAGATGAAAAAATAAAATGGATGGAGGGCAAGGCGGGTGAAATACGCCAGTCAATTATCCAAATGCTGGTTGAGGCTGGATCAGGACATTCAGCGGGGCCACTTGGGATGGCCGATATTTTCACAGCCCTTTATTTTTTTATTTTAAAACACGACCCAACCAACCCGATGTGGGGCGATCGTGATAGATTAGTACTTTCAAATGGGCATATTTGTCCAGTTTATTATGCTACTCTCGCTCATGCCGGTTATTTCAAACTAGAAGAATTAATGACTCTAAGAAAATTTGGCACAAGACTTCAAGGTCACCCACATAGAGAATATTTAGAATTTTTGGAGACTAGTTCGGGCCCTCTAGGTTCGGGACTTTCCCAAGCGATTGGGATGTGCCTCGCTGACAAAATGGACAATGGTAAATATTCTCCTAAGCAATTTTATTGTTTGTTAAGTGATGGGGAGCTTGATGAGGGTAATACCTGGGAGGCAGTGATGCTCGGCGCAAAAGAACAATTGCAAAATCTTACAGTTATAATTGATAGAAATAATATTCAGATTGAGGGCAATACAGAAGACATAATGCCACTTGAGCCTTTAGAACAAAAGTTGAAAGCATTTAACTGGCACACTCAAGTGATTGATGGACACGATTTCAAACAAATAGTTGATGCGGTTTTGCATGCTCAAGCTGTGTCAGGTATGCCATCAGTTATAATTGCAAATAACATTCCTGGCAAGGGAGTATCGTTTATGGAAGGGGATTATAGATGGCACGGTAAACCACCAAGCAAAGAGGAAGGAGATAAGGCTTTGGAAGAGATACGAAATAAGAAATAAGATTCAAAAAATGTTTAATCAAAATTTAAAACTTAATACAAAACTTTTTGACGCGGATGTGGAGCGGACTTCAATCCGTAAGGGTTTTGGAGAGGGTTTAGTTTTGGCGGCTGACAATGATAAAAATGTAGTGGGACTTTGTGCTGATTTAAATGAATCATCGCAAATGCATTTGTTTGCCAAAAAGTATCCATTACGATTTGTACAAGTCGGGGTGGCTGAACAAAATTTGGTGACTGTAGCGAGTGGTATGGCAGCGATGGGCAAAATTCCTTTTACATCTTCATACGCCATGTTTAGTCCGGGCCGTAATTGGGAACAAATTCGAACCACCATTGCTTATAATGATCGCCCTGTAAAAATTGTTGGCAGTCACACTGGTGTCTCAGTCGGGCCTGATGGTGGAACCCATCAAGCAATTGAAGATATTGCTCTTATAAGAGTATTACCAAATATGATTGTCCTTTCTCCTTGCGATGCAATTGAAGCAAAAAAGGCAACCTTGGAGGCGGCCAAAATTAACAAACCCGTATATATAAGATTGGCTCGAGAGAAGACTCCAATCATCACAACCGAAGATACTCCATTTGAAATAGGCAAGGCCCAAGTATTTTTTAACCCACCAATGACTGCACAAGTGGGGATTGTCGCGACTGGTGCATTGATTCACAATGCAATTTTAGCTGCTCAAAATTTTTCACAAAAGGGGATTGCGGTAAAGGTTTTAAATGTATCGAGTATCAGACCTCTTGATTTTGAAGCCATAATTAATTTAGCAAAAGAGACAGGTGCGATAGTTAGTGTCGAAGAGCATCAGGTTGTTGGGGGCTTAGGTTCAGCGGTGGCTGAAGTTCTAGTGCAAAATCATCCGGTACCAATGGAGCTCATTGGAATTCATGATAAATTTGGTCAATCAGGTACTCCATTAGAACTTATTGAGCATTATGGTATGGGTGTCTCTAGTATTGAAAAGGCGATTGAGAGGGTTATGGGGAGGAAAAACTAGTCCACAGTTTGGGTTTGCATTAGTTTAGAGATTTGTTAATTTGAGAATAGACAAAAGGGGGGAGGAGAAAGGAGGTGGTCCAGTGTTCTGCCCTGAAACTTGTTTTCTCTCCCCCCATTGGTCCTTTTTTTCCACTTCTTCACTCCTCATTTTGGCCACCCCCGGGTGGCCGTTTTTTTACATAATTTTTTCAGGACGATAGTTTGCGGGCGCGTTGGAAATAAATTTAAGCATTTCCTCTTGTGTGAGCAATCCTTTTTGAGCACCAACCTGACCGACTACCGACATAGAGTTTACTGGAGCCCACATAAATGCATCAAAAAGTGACTTGCCTAGCGCGATAGCAGAGGTAAAGGTCGAAGCAAAAGCGTCACCAGCGCCGGTACGGTCGTAAGGAGGTTTGACATCAGGATATGGTGGCATAAAGAATCCTTCATAACCATCAAAAGCATAAGCACCTCTTGGGCCATCAGTAATAACTACCACATTTGGGCCTATACCATGCATTTCTCTTAATATATTTTTTATATCCTGCTCGTCAGGTTTCTTTAAAATATTTTTGGCCTCCTCAACATTGCAAAAAAATATATCACATCGGCTATAAAGATCTTTTAATATTTCAGTCCCCATTTTCATTTGGAAAGTCCCCGGTTGAAAAGCAAATTTAACTTCGGGATTTTTCCTTAAATAATCGGCAATTTGAGTATGATATTCTGACGAGCTCTCTCCAATTGATGACAAATAAACCCACTTAGGGCTACCAATGTCTGGCAATTTATAATCGTATTCTTGATGTTTAACTAGGATGGTACGATCATCTTCAAACCACAAAACATAATGATAATTGGTCTCTTTATCCTTTTCTACCGCAACAAAATTGGTTGCAACATTGTTCTTCTGTAATGTGGCGATACATTCATGACCATTATGATCGTCACCGACGTTTGAGACTAGGGCAGAATTCAAACCAAGTCTTGTTGCGCAGACAGCGGCGTTGGCACTGTTGCCAACAGCGCGTACCTCCTCCATAAATTCGTAGGGAACTTTATCACCAAACCTCAATACCAGTTCAGATTTTTTGCCACCTTCGTCTCTTAAAGTTTTTGCATCCTTAATACGAATAAAAGCATCGGTAGTGATATCGCCGATTGCCACAAAATCAAAATCCTTAGACAAATTAAAGAGTTGCATATCGAGATTAATTATACACTATAAAAATTTTTATAAAATAAAAATGTGATAATATGTGGATATGAATCCCGTTAGAAATTCAACCAACTAACGAATTCAGCTTAATTATTATTAGTAAAATTTCTAACGGGATGAAATCGTTGCGAGAATATATAAAAGAAGCGGAAGAGAGAAAAACTGCAATTGGGCATTTTAATATTTCTAATTCAGAGGGTTTTTGGGCGGTAGTAGGAGCCTCTAAAAAATTAAATTTACCGGTTATTATCGGAGTATCAGAGGGTGAGAGGGACTTTATTGGTATAAAACAAGTGTCGGCACTCGTTGCTACGGTTAAGTCAGAGGCTTTACCAATATTTTTAAATGCTGATCATACCTATTCAGTAGATAGGGTTAAGGAAGTGATAGACGCAGGATTTGATGCAGTCATTATAGATGGCGCAGAAAAGTCATTTGAAGAAAATATAATAATGACTAAGGAGTCTGTTGAATATAGAAATTCAAAAAATCAAAATGTGCTCGTAGAAGCTGAATATGGTTTTATAGGCAAATCATCAAAGGTTTTAGAAGAACTTCCAGAAGGTGTTGAAGTATCAGATAGCACTATGACCAAACCCTTTGAGGCTGCCCAATTTGTTAAGGAATCTGGTATTGATCTTTTCGCCCCAGCTGTAGGTAACATCCATGGTATGGTAAAAGGTGGCAATCCTAAAATAGATATTGAGAGAATAAGACAGATCAGGGAATCAACTGGCGTGCCCTTAGTTTTGCACGGAGGCTCGGGTATTACTGATGAAGAATTTAAACAGGCTATAGAGGCTGGTATTTCAGTAATTCACATAAATACGGAGATTAGATTGGCCTACAAGCAGGGTATCCAAAAATCACTAATAGAAAATCCTGATGAAATCGCTCCTTATAAATATTTAAAACCAGCCGTTCAAGCCATGCAGGCAGTTGTGGAAAAACGCATGGCTCTCTTTGCAAATTTGTAATTTTAAACCTGAAATGTTAAGATTGCTCCTGTTATGACAATAGAAATAAAAGCGGAAAAAAGAGAGAGACTTGGTAAATTAAAAAGTCTTAGGAAAGAAGGATTAATGCCGGCTGTTTGCTATGGACATAAAAAGGAGGCGTTGCCAATCCAAATTAGAAAAAGTGATTTTATAAAGGCTTGGAAAAATGCTGGTGAATCTACGGTTATCAAGCTCAGTATTCCGGGCGGAGATTTGGATGTTTTAATTCATGATGTTGATTATGATCTTATAACTGGTGAGCCAAGACACGCTGATTTTTATATTTTTGAAAAAGGTCACAAAGTTGAAATTGATGTTCCGATTGAATTTATTGGCGTTTCTCCCGCAGTCAAAGATCTCGCTGGAGTGCTTATGAAAATTATGCATGAAATTAAAATCGAAGCTGAACCGGCAAATCTTCCTCACCAAATTGATGTTGATATTTCCTCTATTACCGAATTAGAAGGTCAGATTTTGGCCAAAGATCTTATCTTACCAAAGGGTGTGACTCTTGTTGAAAATCCAGAAGAAGTGGTAGTAACTGTTGCAACTCCAAAGGCAGAAAAGGTTGAAGAAGTAGAAGTATCGGCTGATCTATCTCAAATAGAAGTTGAAAAGAAGGGTAAGAAAGAAGAAGAAGGCGCTGAAGAAACTTCAAAGGAATAAAATAGGCAAAAAAGCTCAAAAATTTGCTATAATGTATTTATGAAAAAATATGCGATTATTTTTGTTTTTGCTCTAATTTTAAATTTTTCAATCTTTCCTTTTTTCAATTCTGCTACTGCTTTAACCGAAAGTGAAATAGCGGCTCAGGAGGCAAAATGGCGAGAAGAACTAGTAGCAACGGAAAAAGAGATTGCTCAATGGGAGTCTATACTTGACCAAACTAAACAGGGCACCGCCTCACTTGAAAGAGATTCTCAAATATTGCAGGCTAAAATTAATGAAGCAAAAGCTTTTATAAAGAAGAGGCAAATTCAAATTGAACAATTAACACGCGATATCGGTTTGAAAACCAAAACTATCCAGGAATTAGAAGATAAGATGGGTAGAGGCAAGGAGTCGCTTGCGGCAATACTGCGTTCAACCGATGAGTTGGATACATATTCATTAGTTGAAGTGATGCTCTCAAATAAAAATTTCTCAGAATTTTTTGAAGACATTGATTCATTTAGTTCAATAAAGGAGTCACTTGAAAAACAATTTGATGAAATTAGATATTTGCAGGCTAAGACCGATGAGGAGAGAAAGGTTCTTGATGACAAAAGGATTGCTGAAGCTGATACCAAAGCCAAAATAGAAGCTGATAAGAAAAAAGTCGAAATAGATGAAAAAGAAAAGCAGAGATTAATTTCTATAAATAAAACCCAGGAAAAAACTTATCAACAAGTGATTGCTGAAAAGCAGAAGAAAGCCGCTCAAATCAGAGCTGCCCTATTTTCACTTCGCGATACCGAAGGGATACCCTTTGGTGATGCTCTGAAGTATGCCACTTTAGCTTCACAAAAAACTGGTGTCAGGCCTGCACTCATATTGGCAATTCTGACTCAAGAGTCAGATCTTGGTAAAAATCAAGGCTCATGTTTGGTAAATAATTTAGAAAATGGTGATGGAGCTGGCAAAAATACCGGAACAGTGTTTGAGAGAGTAATGAAGGCACCAAGAGACACCGTACCATTTAAAGATATAACAGAGAGACTTGGAAAGGATTGGAAGATGACCCCAGTATCCTGTCCTCCTGGGACGGTATGGAGTGCTTCTCGTGGTTATGGTGGAGCCATGGGACCTTCACAATTTATTCCTTCAACTTGGGAATTGTTTAAAAATAAACTTGGTAGCAGTCTGGGGTTGGATGCAAACAGTGTCAACCCATGGAATCCAGAGCATGCAATATTGGCTACTGCAACATATATGGCAGATTTAGGAGCATCAAGTGGAACCTACACCGCTGAACGCAATGCTGCCTGCAAATATTATTCTGGACGCTCGTGCGGAGTGGGCGGGGGACCGGCAAATACATTTTATGGTAATCAAGTTTTAGCAAAGGCTGAAAACATCCAACTTACAATGATCGATCCATTAGAAGGGTTTTAACTTATCCACATTTTTATTTGCTTGACAGGGATTTGGGTAGGTGTAGGATATTAACAGAGTCGAGACGACAATCACTGTTGACTCGACCGCACAGCTGGAGGTAAGACCTGAAATCCGCCCTCCTACCATCTGTCGCCCCGGTTTACCTCGGCGATAACCCCTAATTGTCGCCTCTCCATAAGGAGAGGCCAGAGTGTCAGCTGCTCTGCGACCCGCCTGAAATAAAGACGGTGCAGACCGGAGTCTAGCGACTCTGACCACAAATAGGAAGGCCCAAACCACTGTCAAACTAATAGACGTTGGGGCGGGCCTTTTCCATTGCCAAAAATTAAGCTTTCTGCTATATTAATAATCGAACTCAAAATCAAATGAAAACAGAAATTCACCCAGAATATTATACTGATGCTAAAGTTACCTGCTCTTGCGGTAACAAATTTACCGTAGGCTCTACTCAAAAAGAAATAAAAGTAGAAATTTGTAGTGCTTGCCACCCATTCTTCACTGGTAACGAAAAAGTTATTGACGCCGCTGGAAGAGTGGAAAGGTTTAAAGCTCGCAAAGCTGCAGCTACCAAAGTTTCTAAAACTAAGAAATAACTCTTTTCTATTTCCTTTCTCTTGCTGTAAGAGAGGGGTTAGGGGTGAGCTATTGCAAAGAAATAACCCCTTAATCCCCCTTACACTAAGGGGGAGATTAGGAGTTAGAACAATATTATGGACCTAGAAAAATACAAATCAAACCCAAAGACTCAATATTTGGCGGAAAATTTTGAAAGGCTTCTTAAGGAAGAGGCTGATATTTTGCTATTGATAAAAGAAAATGAACCTGCCTCATCGGCAGACTTACGAGATATGGCCGAAGCAGATTTGAAAAATATTGAAATTCAAAAAGAAGTCGCCCTTAAACAGATGGATGAAATTTTGGAAGAGGAAATCCGAAAAGAAAAAGAAGAAGAGGAATTTCCAAATGAAATAGTTTTGGAGGTCAGAGCTGGCGTCGGTGGTGAAGAAGCGGCACTATTCGCTGAAGAGCTTGCTACGATGTATCGCAAATATGCAGATACTAGGAACTGGTCAGTTTCAATAATGGATGAAGCTGAGTCGCCACTTGGAGGTTACAAAGAGGCTAGTTTTGAAATTAGAGGCAAAGATGTTTATAAAGAAATGCGTTTTGAAACCGGTATTCACCGAGTGCAGAGAGTGCCTGCTACTGAAAAGATGGGCCGGGTGCATACCTCAACTGTCTCAGTAGCAATTTTGCCGATTAGGAAAAAAAGTAAAGTAGAGATGAACCCAAATGATTTGGAGGTTGCATTTTCATGTGCAGGTGGTAAAGGTGGTCAAAATGTTAATAAGGTAGAAACTGCCGTCCGCCTCACCCACAAACCTACTGGTATTGTCATTAGTTGCCGCGCAGAACGAAGTCAGCAAGCTAACCGAGAAAAAGCTATGCTAGTTTTGGAAGCTAGACTCAATGAACTTAAAGAAGCGGAAGACGCCAAAAAATACGCCAGTGAGCGCAAAAGCCAAGTTGGTACCGGTGATCGGAGTGAAAAGATTCGCACCTATAATTTCCCTCAAGACCGTATTACCGACCACCGCATCAACAAGTCTTGGCATGGTATTGAAAATATAATGAAGGGCCAAATGAGCGGTATTGTAGAGGCATTTGCATAAATTTTAAAATTTGATAACATTGATAACCGTATGGTCCCGTTAGAAGTTTCAGACACTTAAGGCGGGAAGTACAAGTTAATAATTAATTTAAGAAGTATCTACTTCTAACGGGATGACAGAAGCAACAAAAACTGATAAAAATTTAGACGAACTCTTTAATGCCGGAGCGCATTTTGGCTTTAGTAAATCGAGGAGACACCCTAGCAACAGCCCTTATATTTTTGGTTCAAAAAATAGGGTTGATATTTTTGATTTGGAAAAAACTCATGACAAATTGGAAAAAGCTTTAGAATTTGTCGCTTCACTTGCTGCTACCAAATCAACCATACTTTTCATCGGAGGCAAAAATGAGGCTCAAAATATTGTTAAAGAAGTAGCTGAAAAGGTGGGTATGCCTTATGTTGCCAGTCGTTGGATCGGTGGAGCGCTAACTAACTTCCCAGAAATCAGAAAGAGAGTTGATATGATGATTGACCTTTTGTCTCAAAAAGAAAAAGGTGAATTAGTTAAATATACTAAAAAAGAGAGAATTCTTATTGATAGAAAAATAGAAAAATTGCAAAAAATGTTTTGGGGTATAAAAGATATGGCAAATTTACCAAAAGCACTATTTATTATTGACCCAAGATATGAGATAACTGCATTAAAAGAAGCACAAAGTTTAAATATTCCAGTTATTGCCTTGTGTGGTTCTGATAACAATCTTACTGAAGTAGATTATCCTATTCCTGCCAATGATTCTGGTATTGCAAGTATCAGATATTTTGCTGAAAAAGTTGCAGAAGCATACAATACATCAAATCCAAAATTTTAAGTTCAAAATTCAAAACAATATCCAAATGTTTAAAATTTAGAATTTTGTTATAATTAATTTTATGGAAATAACTACAGAAATAATAAAAAAGTTAAGAGATGAGACTGGTGTCTCAGTCATGCAGTGCAAAAAAGCTTTAGAAGAGGCGGGTGGTGACCTAGAAAAAGCCAAAATAATTTTAAGAAAAATCAGCAAACAATCGGCTGACAAAAAGTCTGCTCGAACATTAGGCTCAGGCGTAGTCGTCTCATATATTCATGGCAATGATTCTGTCGGAACTATGCTTGAACTCCTCTGCGAGACTGATTTTGTTGCTAAAAATGAGGAATTTAAGGCTGTAGCCAGAGATATCGCTATGCATATTACCGCCTTAGCTCCAGAGTATCTCAAAATGGAGGACATCAAAGAAGAGGACAAGGTGAGCGCTAAGGAATTGTTTGAAAAAGATTTGGGTGACAAACCAAAAGAAATGCGCGATAAAATATTAGAAGGCAAACTCGCCGCTTACTTTGGTGAAAAGGTTTTACTCGAGCAAGCATTTATCAAAAATCCGGAGGTTAAAATTAGTTCACTTGTAGAACAGGCCACTCAAAAGTTTGGCGAAAGAACAGAAATAGGTCGTTTTGTAAGGTTCTCTATAAAATAAATATATGACTACAATTGTAGTATTTGGTTCTTCACTTGCTGTTGCCCTCATACTTATACTTACCAAAACCCTAGAAATAAAATATGGTAGCAAAAATATTTTACTTAGGCTTATTGGAAAAGCAGACAATAGGCTTGAATTAATTGTGTCAAAAATCAGATTTCGAAGTTTGCAGTTGATTCAGAGTATTCGCTATATCATCTTCGTTCATGGTAGTGAGATGTTCAAGGATTATATTAAAAAAGCTGAACAGAAGGCGGTGAGCGAATTTAAAAAGAGACAGGATGTGATAATGGGAAAGAAAGAAATTATAAATGGTGGTTCAGTGTCTTTTTATTTAAAGAAGATTACTGAAGAAAAAGGACATGTTGTAAAAGGTAAAATTGAAGACAGTTTGCTAGAATAATATTTTTTGATAGTATAAAAAAGTTGCCGGCATAGCTCAGTTGGTAGAGCGCCACTTTTGTAAAGTGGATGTCCGGGGTTCGAACCCTCGTGCCGGCTCAATTAGTTTGATTTGGTAGAAGAAGTTGCTTGTTTGGCTTTGAGGGCTTCGGCCTCAGCTTTGGCTTTTTGTTTGTCTAGTTCTACAAGAGATGGTAGTGCCACCTTCATATCCTCAACTGATTTAAAACCGTAGTAGACCTTGTCGTTAATTAGAATCGCAGGAAGTTTGTTCTCAATATTGTATACACTCACCAGAGTTTGGAGAGCGGATAAATCAAGATTGTAATCAAATGAATATACTCTGAGCTCTGGGTAGTCGCTTCTTAATTTTGTTAAAACATAGCCTTCTTTTTCGCAGTCCTCACAATCTCCTTCGTTTGAATAGAAATACATCAGAGAAAGCCCATTGTTTGCCTGGACTGAACCGCAACGGTCTTTAATCTTTTGCATAAGCAAAAAGTCCTTAATTTGGAGTAGGGAATAGTATTTCTTTAGGTTGAGCACTTCTGGGTCATCAGAACCGCGATTTTGCTCTGTATAGGCCAATTTATCGCCTAGGGTGGCCAATTCCTTAGAAAGGAAGCTACTTCCTATATCTCGGCAGGAAAGCTCTGAGAGGAGCGAAAATTGAGTCTCAGAGGCCAATATGTCCACGGCAATACGACTTTCAATATTCTTTATCTCATTTATGCGCTTCTGACTAAAATAATTACTCAAAAAAATGGCTGTTATGAAAATGACAGCTGTAATTAGAAACGTATATGCGTATTTTTTCCAACTTATCCCGTTAGAGATTTCATAATTCATTATCTTTTGGTTAAAATTATCTAATACTTAAGGTGTTTATTATCTCTAACGGGACTTATCTCCATTTTGTTTTTTGGGCGAAGATTACATTATAAATTGCTTTGGTCATCCAGAGCGGAGCAAGCAGGGTGTAAAACATAAGGAAGAAGACGCTATCTAGACCAAATATATGCTTTTCTTCGGCTAGTCCTCTGGAAGTGACAATGATGAGGAGGGTTCCCAAAACAGCAATAAATGAAACGAAGACAATAATATCAGTATTAAAATAAAATAAATCAAGATTAAACCCCTTGAAGTTTATACCTACCGTAGAAATTTCTTGAATAGTCTTGATTAGCGAATTTACCCAGCTCAAAATCATACTTCCAAAGAAATACATTGTTGAAAAAACCGAAAATCCAGCGGCCGGCAAAACTACCATACCAAGGTTTCCATATTGAGGTTTGAAAAACATACCTCGGTAGTCAATGGCATTTTTAAGGAAGCCATAAACCCAGCGAAGTCTCTGCTTATACAATGCGTATAAATTAGTAGGAGCGACGGTGTAAATAAAAGCATTGTGGACATTGCCGATTTTCATATTATTCTTTTGCATTCGCATCGCGATTTCCATGTCCTCAGTGTTGTGAGCTTTTTTATAACCTCCAATCTGTCTGAAAACTGAACGACGGAAAATTGAAAAAGGCCCAGGAGTTATGTAAAGCGCATTTAAATATGAGAAAACTTTTCGGAGGAATATACCAAATATGTATTCTGATTTTTGGATTAAACCGAGCAAGCCTTTGGGCTCAAATATTTTAACTGAAGGAGTGACAGCCATCATCTCACTATCCTCAAACTTTACTACTATTCTTTTGAGAGCCTCAGGATGAACATATGAATCGGCGTCTAAGCACCCTACCAAATCAGAATCAACATATTCAAGAGCATAATTTAGAGCAGTATGCTTGCCGCCATTTTCCTTTTGCAGTAACTTTATCTGTGAGTTTCTGGCAAACCTCTGGACAACTTTCCAAGTATTATCAGTGCTACCATCATCAACTATGAAAATTGAGAGCTTATCTTTTGGATAATTAAGTTTTAGGAGGGAAAATATGGTTTTTAAAATTGTGGTTTCTTCATTCCAAACAGGCACGATGACAGAAACTGAAGGAAATTTGGTGATCTGCTTCTCTCGCTCTACCTCGTCAGAACTTGAAAATTCAAAATAAGTTATAAGGAAAAAGACCTCTACATAAAGAGCGATGAAAAGTAGTATGTAGGTCATTGATTCGGAAATAAGATGCATCATTACTATTATAATATATTTTTTTGAATTTAGCGAATTTTGGCGTTATAAATCTCAGTAGTTTTTTGTTCGAGTTTTTTGTGTAGGGCGTCAACCTCAGCCGCTGTCAAAGTTTTTTCAAGTGAGCGATATACGATCCGGTAGGCGTAACTAATGTTATCTTTGCCAAATTTGGCCTCGTCTTCATATTTGTCTATGAGTTTAACCTCTTCAATTAAGTCTTCACCAACAGTTTCGCGGATTAAGTCAAAATAATTGTTTGGAATAAAACTTTTCTCAACCAAAAAGGATATATCGCGGGTGATTTGGGGGTATTTACTTACTTCTTTATACTTTTGACCAAGTTTTAACTGCTTTTTAACCCGTTCATCTTCTGACCAAAGCAGGCGAATATCAGGCAGGGACATACTGACTATAGCTAATCGCTCAAGACCGAACCCAAAGGCCCAGCCGGTATAATTGCTGGAGTCAACTCCTAACTTTTCCAAAACACTACCTTTGACCACGCCGCAGCCAACCACTTCTACCCATTTGCCCTCAATTTCAACCTCCATTTCAAGAGATGGGTCCGTATAAGGAAATGTGTCCTTGTTTAATCTGTATTTAACGTCAGGACCAAACACTGCGGTGGCAATGTTACCCAATGCTTCTTCCAAATCCTTTTGACCCATCACCCCAACTTCCTTTGGAATCAAATACCAGCCATCAATTTGGTGAAAGACATTCATGTGATTGCGGTCAATCTCATCTTTACGATAGACCTTGCCAAAGCTGAAACAGCCTACCGGTTCATTGTTTTTAATACGTGCCTTGATCTCCTCATTCATTAAATAGTAATACCAACAAACGGTAGTGTGGGTGCGTAAAATATTTTCGTTATCGACATAATATGTGTCAGATTTACTTCTAGCAGGATGATCGGCGGGGAAGTCAAACAGGTCAAAACTCACATCAGCGGGCACGATTTCTGGGGTCTGCATTATGTCCAAATTTTTAAAAAATGGGTATTTTATGATACGCTCCACTGTCTCAGCAATAGGGCTTCCAACGGTGCGCGAAAGATCGGGCATAGCAAGGTAGCGTTTCATCCTTAAGGCATCTGCATCCTGCCTTTTATCAAGGCTCTGGAGTAAGGCCTTTTCCTTATCGTTTGGGATTGTATAATTTTTCATATATTCATTCTAAATAAAATCGTGCTAAAATTCAAGAATGGAATACAAAATTGGTTTTTCCCTTGACGAATTTGAGAAAATAAAAAACTCTCTGGCTGAACATGGTTTTGAATATAAAAAAGTTATCGTAGGGGGTATTTTGAAAGAAACTATTCCTCTTTGTATGAACGCGGTATATAAAAACCCTTCATCAATGCGACTTGATGCTCCAAATGCTTTTAGTTGCTCCTCGCTCATTAGTTACCTTTATACTCAAGCTGGAGTTTGGATGCCTTCACTTTCAATTGATAAGTATGTGTTTGGCGAACCGATTTCAAAGGAAGATTTACAATTTGGAGATTTGATATTTTCAAACACCGGTATTGGCACAGTTCGCACCGAAACAGTTGAATACCTACCCGGCACCAAAGTCCCCGAAGGTGTGGATCATGTAGCCTTTTATCTAGAAAATAATGAAATACTGCATGCAACAAAAAGATATGGCGGAGTTGTAAAAGAGGATCTGAAAAATTTAGAAAATATTTCAAAAATTGTTGGGTTTAGGAGAGTGGCAGATATTGATGAGGAAAGGTTTGTTGTGATCTTGCCAGAAGGCAATGTTTTTATTGATAAAAAGACTGGCAAATGCCGTTTAAATTTGCTATAATAAGGCTATACAAAATCATATGACTAAGGAAAGCAAAGACAAAAAGAGCAGTTATGGAGCTGATTCGATTACCGTTCTCGAGGGTCTAGAGCCGGTAAGAAAGAGGCCTGGAATGTACATTGGTACCACGGGGCCTGATGGTCTGCATCATTTAATATCTGAAATTTTTGATAACTCTCGCGATGAAGCGATGGGCGGTTTTTGTAATGATATTGAGGTCGCTCTTTTGCCTGGCAACAAAGTAAGGGTTGTGGATAATGGTCGCGGTATACCGGTTGATATGCATAAACAGACTAAAGTCTCCGCTCTTGAGACAATTATGACCACTCTCCATGCCGGTGGTAAATTCGGAGGTGAGGGCTACAAAGTATCTGGCGGTTTGCATGGTGTGGGCGCATCAGTTGTTAATGCCCTTTCAGTTTATATGCGAGCAGAAATTCATCGCGATGGTGGTGCTTTTATGCAGGAATATTCAAAGGGTAAGAAAAAGGCGGCAGTCAAAAAAGTTGGTTCATCTAAACTTCACGGAACTATTATTACATTCGAACCGGATGAGGAGATATTCAAAGAAGGTGTAGTTTTTGATTTTGAAAGAGTGGTGCACCATATGCGCCAGCAAGCCTATCTCGTCAAAGGTCTTAAAATTTCAGTGCTTGATCTGAGAGAGGTTAGTCAAAAAATTAAAGATACAGAAACATTTTATTTGAGAGATTTGGGTATTGAGGCTCCATCAATGACATTTTATTTTGACGGTGGCTTGGTTTCCTTGATACGATTTTACAATCATACCCAAAAACCAATTCATAAAAATATTTTTTATGTAGAAAAATATAATGAAAATTTTGAGGGAGTTGAGGTGGCGCTCCAGTATATTGATGATATTACGGCTCGCATAATGCCATTTGCCAACAACATTTACCAAAGTGAAGGCGGAACACATATTACTGGTTTTAAAGCGGCTCTAACAAGGACACTAAACAGCTATGGCAAAAAAAATAATTTGATTAAAGACGGCGATGACGCTTTTACTGGCGAAGATATTTTAGAGGGACTGACTGCAGTAGTATCAGTAAAATTGCGAGAAATCCAATTTGAAGGACAAACTAAAGCAAAACTTGGTTCAGTTGAAGCTAGAGGAATGGTTGAAAACATTTTTGGAGATGCCTTCAGCTCATTTCTTGAAGAGAACCCTGATGATGCTAGATCCATTATAAACAAAGTCATTTTGGCTCTACGAGCCAGGAAGGCGGCAAAAGCAGCCAAGGATTCAATACTTAGAAAAGGAGTTTTGGAAGGTATGACATTGCCAGGCAAACTCGCAGACTGTCAAAGCAAATCAGCCGCCGAATCCGAGCTTTTCATTGTGGAGGGAGATTCAGCGGGTGGTACTGCCAAGACTGGTAGAGATAGGAAGACTCAGGCCATATTGCCACTGCGAGGTAAAATTTTAAACATTGAAAGAGCAAGACTTGATAGAATGCTCGGCTCTGAACAAATCAAAAATTTGGTGGTAGCGCTCGGCACGGCGATAGGCGACACTTTTGATTTAGAGAAGCTTCGCTATCACAAAATTATTATCGCCACCGATGCCGATGTTGATGGTGCCCACATTCGCACCCTTATTTTGACTTTGCTTTACCGATACTTCAGACCGATTATCGATGGGGGATTTATTTATATTGCTCAACCACCTCTTTATAAAATTAAAAAAGGTAAAGAAGTTCATTACGCCTACAGTGATGATGAAAAGGCAAAAGTGCTCGGCAAAGATGTAAGTAGTGAGGATGTGATTGAAACTGATGAACCGATCGAAAATGCAGATTCAGAAAACGAAACAGATGAAAACGAAAAATCAACAACCAAATCCAAAACTCCAAAAATTTCAGTCCAGCGCTACAAAGGTTTGGGAGAAATGAATGCCGAAGAGCTGTGGGAGACCACTATGGACCCTAAGCGTCGTATATTGAAACAAGTAACCGTCGAAGACACTCAAGAGGCTGACCGGATTTTTGATGTCCTCATGGGCACCGATGTTCCATCTAGAAAAAGTTTTATTCAGAGCAATGCAAAGCTCGCTACTATTGATATTTAATTTTTCTCTTTGACTTGTTTTTGGAGGTGGGAGAGGAGAGAGTCGGAGGAGAGAGGTTCGGTTTTTGTGCCTTCACGCGATTCTAAAATAAGATTTTTAGATTCAATTTCTTTATCACCAACAACAATCCAGTAAGGAATCTTTTCATTTTTTGCTGCGCGTACCTTTTTGCCCAAATTTTCATCTTCTAAATCGACTACCGCACGAATATCATTTTCTTTAAGCATTTCATAAACCTCTTGTGCGTAATCATTGTGAGAATTTCTTACCGGTATCACCTTAACCTGCACAGGTGAAAGCCAGAGAGGGAAGTTGCCTGCGTAATGTTCAATCAAAATACCAAAAAATCTTTCAAACGAGCCAAATATAGCAACATGCAAAACTACCACTCGATGTTTTTTGCCATCTTCGCCTGTATAATCCATCTCAAAATTTTCTGGTTGATTGAAATCTAGTTGGATAGTTGTGAGTTGCCATTCTCGGCCGATTGAATCGTTCACTTTGATATCTATTTTAGGTCCGTAAAAAGCGGCTTCGCCCTCTTCGAGACTATATGGTACATTCCATTTTTTGACTTGTTCGACTAATATTTTTTCTGCCTTTTGCCAAACATCGTCGGCTCCAAAATATTTCTCTTTATTTTTTGGATCACGAATTGAAATTTCAACCTTATAATCATTAAATCCAAAAATTCCATAGACTTTTTGCATCAAACCAAGAATCATACTTATTTCTGCCTCAATTTGATCCTGACGAATTATGTGGTGAGTGTCATCTTGGCACAACCCTTTCACTCTCAGAAGCCCAGATAGTTCACCACTTTTTTCATTTCTATATACGGTGGTATTTTCTGCAATTCGTAATGGTAAATCACGATAACTATGTGGCTCGGCATTGTAGATTTCAAAATGGTGAGGGCAATTCATGGCCTTCAAAACAAATTCTTCACCATTATTGTCTGTCATAATAGGCATCATGGCATCATATTTTCCGAGGTGTCCTGATCGAATATAAAGTTCTTTTTTTGCAATATGGGGGATGGTGACAAATGAATAACCAAGGGCCTCCTTTTCTGCTCTAATAAAATTATCAAGTTCAGTACGAATTATATTGCCCTTAGGAAGATACATGGGCAAACCTTTGCCAACCAATTCTGATATCGTAAAAAGACCCATTTCTTTACCAATCTTTTTGTGGTCTCTTTTTTCCGCTTCTTCTCGCTGAACCAAATATTCATCTAATTTTTCTTTTGATTCAAAGGCTAGGCCATAAATACGAGTGAGCATTTTGTTTTTTTCGTTGCCTCGCCAATATGCACCAGCAATGTGAGTAAGTTTGAAAGCTTGTGGATCAATTTCTTTGGTAGATTTAACATGTGGACCAAGGCAAAGATTGTCAAAATCACCAGATTTATAAAAGCTCACCTTCTTTTCACCCGCTTCTTTCAAATCATTTATGAGTTCAGTTTTGTAAGGGTCATCCTTGTAAAGTTTCAAAGCTTCATCAAAATCCATATCATGCTGTTCAAATTTGATGTCCTTACCTATAAGCTCGCGCATTCTTTTTTCCAATTTTGATAAAAGCTCGGTATTGATAACCTCAGGCAGGTCATAATCCTGATAAAAACCGTTATCAATAACTGGTCCGACTCCCAAACCGACAGTTGGGTAAAGTTCAGATACCGCCATACTCATAAGATGCGATAGGGAATGCCTAACTAACTCAATATTATTTTTCATAAATAAATAATACCAGCTTTTTAAAAATTATTACACCACTTGACATTGTTTATATTTTGATATTTTATTAAGTGAGAGGAGAAATACTGGTGAAGAAAAAAAGAATCAGAGTCAATATTGAAATTTCTGAAGGGGACAGTTTGCATCTTCAGAAATTGATGGACAAGGGAGACTACAGCGCAAGAGACATGGTTACAAAGGGAATTCGCCTTCTTGTTAGCCTTGATAAAGGCCATTGTAAGCTAACCACGCCAGCCGGAGAAGAGATCCCCAACTCAGTTATCTTCTCCTGACCAATTGACCCCACACGAAAAGCGCCTGCGCGCCTAGTACGTGCGGGGCTTTTCTTTTATAACTTTTTGGCTTTTTCGGCAATTAGGGATTTTTTGCTAGGGGATTGCTAAATTTATTTTTAGTGGTAATCTGTGCGTGGAGGATTGACCAATGGATAAAAGAGCCGAAAAACTTCTTAGGCAACTACTTCATCATATGGAACCCACACTCTGGGTCGCTTTCACTCAACCAGACTACAGTATCGTCACTCGTCGGAATCCGCAAAATGATGCTCGCACTCGGTGCGAAATGGTTACGAAAAAACTGGAAGAACTGCAAGCTCTGCTTAGAGATAAAGGGTAGAGCATTGGGGTGCAGCGTGTATCTATAAGCCCGGGAAACATTTCGTGAAAACGTATAATGTCTCGGGCTTTTCTATTTATTTACTATTTTAAACTTTAATTACACATATATCCACTTTCTAACGGCCGTTAGATTTTGTACAATATTAATATGAGAGTAAAAACAAAAGAAAAAGTTTTATCTGCCAGCAAAACTTTGCTTATTCTCGTTGGAACGTTGGGATTTGTCTTCGTGGCAGCAACCATGGGTAATGCAGTTCAACTTTTGAAATACACACCCCTCATGAAAAAATCAAA
>Ga0172380_10003282_pt1 | contig 22593 bp, 19 predicted proteins | sample Leawe162metaG_FD_119747 | JGI IMG/M metagenome (GOLD analysis project Ga0172380, IMG submission 119747) | Leachate microbial communities from a municipal landfill in Southern Ontario, Canada - Leachate well 162 metaG | ecosystem: Engineered > Solid waste > Landfill > Unclassified | place...
CATTCGCAAGGGGGAAAATGGAAATAATATTAAACGAAACTAATTTTGAAAAAGAAGTAAAGGAAAGCACCGTCCCGTTCCTAATTGATTTTTGGGCTCAATGGTGCGGTCCCTGCCAAATGCTGGGTCCGATATTAAACCAAATCGCCACGGACTTTGAGGGACGGGTGAACGTGGGCAAGGTGAATGTGGACGAAAATCCAAATCTGGCCGGAAAATTCGGGGTGATGGGCATCCCGACCCTGATCCTCTTTATCGGCGGACAGGAAAAAGAACGGCTGGTCGGCATGGTGCCCAAAGAACAGCTCATCCAATTGTTGGAAAATTCTTTAAAACAATAGCGGGAGGGGAATGAAACGATTCGCGCTCTGGGTGGGATTGATTGTTTTTTTCGCCATTACCTTGCCTGCCTTTGGGCAACAGACCAATGCCAATTTAGTATCGCCGACGGCGGAGGAATATTTCAATAAAGGCACGGAATTTTACGAAGCCGATAATTACTCCGAGGCAGTCGCCGCGTTCGAAAAGGCACTGGAACTAAAAACCGACTATCTGGAAGCCGAATATAACCTGGCGATAACCTACTGGACCCAAAAAAATTACCCGAAAGCCATTTCCACTCTGGAATCACTTGCTAAAAAAACACCAACCACCGACATTGGTAAAAAAGCAACCGATGATCTACAGAAATTAAAAGCGTTTACTGCCCCGGTTGTTGTTCTCAAGAAAACCACGGAAGCAGAGGAAACAAATGAAGAAGTAAACGGTAAACGTAAAAGTGTCCCGGAATTACTCGCAGATTTAAAATTTGGTCTTCTCGCCAAACGAATCTCCGCGCTGGACCAACTCAAAAAAGCGGAGACTGATGAAGCAATTGAAGCACTGATTGCGTCCGCATCCAATGAACACGAAAAACTGGTCGTTAGAAGTAGTGCGGTTCAAAATTTAGCCCAAATCAAGAATCCAAAAGCTCTTGCTATGGTTGACCAGGCGCTTGCCGGAGACTTTCCGAAGGAAGAAAAATTTGAGTTCCTGGTAGCTCTGGCCAACCAGAACACACCTGAGGCTTTCAAGGTAATCTTAAAATATTGGTTTTTGAAAAAATGGCCCGTCGAAATGGAAACATCAGGAACCGAAATTACCAGGAAAGAATGGCCCCCGGAACTTGCCGACCCGCGGATGTGGACACTAACCAAGGCACTGGGCAAAGAAGAGTCCCTCCCACTCTTTCTTTTCGCCTGGCCCGGCATTACTGAAACCACCTATAGCACTATACCCGAAAACCAAAGGGATTATATTTTTTACTATAACTTGATGACCGGATTCCTTAAAGGAGACCTCAGTGTTGCAGTCCTGGTACAAAGACTTAAGGAAGACTACCCGAAAAACAATCCTGCCCTAACTCAATCTGCTCCGGGAGGATCAGAATCGCCCTCTCCCGGTTTTACAAGCCCCATACTGAAATCGTCTCAATCTGCTCCGGGAGTTACGGGAAAATCATCCCCCCAGAAAAATCAGGGATGGACCGTGGAAGATGAGGTAAAACTGAGGGTCGAAATGGTTGAAGTTTTGGGAGGTGTTGCCGGGGAATCCCAGGGGCCTTTCTTGGAATACCTGGCGCTCAATGACCCAAAAACCGCGGTCAGAGTTATTTCCTCTGAAGCTTTTAAATCTTTAAACATCAGGGTTGCCCGGTCGAAAGAAAATTATGAAAAAGGATTAAAACTCTTAGAGTCCGGAAATTTTAACGAGGCAAGTTCTCTTTTTGAACAAGCGCTCAAAGAAAATTACGACTCCCCCTACCGGAAAAACATCAAAAAGAATCTCATTTCAACCGGCATCCAATTCCTGGCAAAGGGAAACAAAGTGCGGGCTGCATCTTTGCTCAATCCACTCTACCAGTTGTTATCCGGAGGGTTAGCGCAAAAAATAACGGACGCAACATCGAATACAGATACAAATCAAGAAATGGTTAAAAAGATGATCCGTGACCAACTGGCGGCGCTGGAAATACCTTCCGCATCGATAAAAGCACAAGATATACAAAACATTTACGACCTCGGTCTTGAATTGGGTATAATCAAAAAGCCCGAGTTATTCCCGGGCGCAATGTGAGAACCATCCGGAACCCCTTAGACCGCCGGGGTACACCACCAAGATAAAAAATGGGTTAGGTATTACTACGGCAGGATACTGCCGGAGCGTATCCGGCCCCAAACCGCGTAGCGCTGAAACGCCTCCGCGTATTTAACGCCGCATTGAACGCCCCGAAAAGCACTGTGTTTTTTCATAAAATCTACATAATCAATACCGTCATGGTCCTTAAGCCATTTATACTGACTCTGGTGGCACAACAGGGCCTTACCTTTCGCCTCAATAAACTCCGAAATATCCACATAATCAGTCGGCTGGAAGTTAACTGCCGCCATCGCATCCATGAAATAAATAGGCGGAATTGATTTGATGTGCGGACTTTCCGTGCGGAAATTAGGCAACGAAGCGGTAAAGGAAGCGTCTATTACCAGTCGGCCGGTTGTGGAATGGTCACACATGTAGTCATCCGGGTAGTGGGTTAAAATCAGGTCCGGTTTTGCCTGCCGGATTATTTCCACCACTTTCCGACGGCTCTCGCGATCGGCGTAGATATCCAGGTCCGGAAAAACGCCGATGCTGACCAAGGTTGCTTTTTCCAATTTCGCCGCTTCTTCCGCCTCCAGACGCCGAATACGCGCCAATTCTTCCGGACCGATTTCGTAATGACCTTTATCACCATTGCATAAAACAGCCGTAAAAATTTCATCGCCCCGGTCGCGAAACTTCAGGAGCGTTCCGGCGCAAAGAAATTCGATATCGTCGGGATGGGCGCCTATTGCCAATATTCTCATTTATACCTCCACTCTCTTGTCATTCCCGCGGATAGTAAGCGGGAATCTACACCTTAAAGGATTGGATCCCCGCCTACGACATGCAGGGATGACGGTTACCCGTCAGTTACAATCCGCGACCAGCGGTCCGGCTAATTCCTTCAGAAAAAACAACCGGCCGGGCAGGGTCGGCATAAAACTGCTCGGAACCCACATGTCGGTTCCGTAACGCAGTGTGACCCATAAACTCATCCCCTGCCACATCATTCCCCGGCCAAGAATTCCATCACAACCTCCGATAATTGTATCTGCCCCAAGAAATATTCCCGGGCCGATGGTGTTGGCAAAACAAGGCACCAAAGTAGTCCGGCTTTTAAAACTGGTAATCGCATTCTGTTCGACGGTAAGCGGATGCAGCTTCGCCCCTACGCGGTAAGGCTGTTTTTTCCATTCCGCCACGCTGGAAAATTCCGCGGCAAAATGCGGTTCCCAGAAAGCGATGTGAAAAACCCGGCCGACGCCAAATATTAACACCATCTTCGCGCCTTCCTTCCGCAGTCTTTCAATTTCCTTCGGATAAGCGGGCAGTAATTTTGAGGTTGCGAAATGGCGCTGACCGGACGGTACGGTCAAAGACCCGAGCGGACCGTAGAAAGCGCCTTCCATCGCATTCTGAAAAGCGCCGGGGTTATCCGAAGGCAGGGTCTTTCCGTTTCGGTCGCTCCACTCATCCATATTAAAACCGTGCACATGCCGGCAGTCAACGTTCCATTCCTTCAAGAAATAAACGGCCCATTTATACATCCCCATCGGCCCGACCGGTAGGATTAAAATCAGTTTTCTCTTTTCTTCTCTTGCCGCGCGAATTTCCAGCGCAATCTCATGACCCATTTTAACGTCAAATTCTTCCAGGGAAGCGCAGGAAACCGGAACAAAATTCTTGTTCCACCATGACTGCCGGTCACAAATCGACTTTGCCGGATTGCTGCAGCACCGGTCAATTTTAGCCAGATTCCAACCCGCCGGAAAGAAGTTTTCAAGCAAAGAGCCTTTCACTGTTTTAATCAAATTCATAACTCCCCCCATGTTTTATTCTTAATTACTTTGTGTATGCGGCCGCCACCTTCCGAAATGCCGCCACGTAAAACTCCATATGCTGCAAGGTATAAACCGGGTGCGTAAAGAACGATACCGTCCGCTCGGAAAGCCAATTCGCCTTTTTGCAGTCAAAAGCCGCGTAATCAATCTTTCGGGCGTTAGGATCTTTAAAAGGATATTTTAACCGACCGAATCCGTTCTGTTCAAGATACGCCTTCTCTTTATACATTTCCGGCCACTGAACGCCGTAAACCGGAACACCCTCCGCTTCCAGGGCGCCCACAAACTGTTTCACCGGAACCTTAAGCCGGTCAGAGTCAAGAACAAACGGCGCCCACCAGAACGCGTTCTCCCGCTCCCTGGTGTCCAACGGCGGATGCAAAACCAACGGGTGCCCTTTCAGGGCTTCAATCAGAAAACGGCCGTTCTTCCTCCGGTTCAACAGGTTCCAGGTATCAAGCCGACCCAGTTCGCAGAGACCGATTACCGACTGCATTTCCGTCATGCGATAGTTAAAACCTACCCGATTATGGATGTAGGTAAGCTTCGCTTCCAATTCTAATAATCTCAACCTCTCTTTAACATCATAACCGTGGTCGCGAAAAGACCGGCATTCCCACTGCAGCGCTTCATTGTCGGTTATCACCGCCCCGCCTTCTCCGCCGGTGGTAAAATGTTTGCTCTGGCAAAAACTAAAGCACCCGGCGTCACCGATGGTTCCGGCCTTCTTTCCCTTGTAGATACCGCCGAAACACTGGGCGCAGTCTTCAATCACAGAAAGGTTATGTTTTTTAGCAATCTTCATTATCGGGTCCATGTCAGCCACCACCCCGTAAAGATGCACCACGATGATAGCCTTCGTTCGCTCCGTAATTTTGTCTTCAATATCCGCCGGGTCAAGGGTATGGGTCTCGTTCACATCGGCGAAAACCGGCAAAGCACCCGCCTGAAGTATGCAGAACGAAGAAGCAATGAAAGAATAGGAAGGACAAATAATCTCGTCGCCCGGTCCTATTCCTAAAGCCGCCACCGCCGTATGGAGGGCGCTGGTGCCGTTGCTGGTTGTAATTCCGTACTTTGCTCCGTTCCACTTAGCCCACTCATTTTCAAACTTAACGCCCATCTCGCCGGTCCAGTAATTGACCTTTCCGGTGCGCAATGGTTCCATCGCCTTCTGAATGGTAGTCTCTTCAAAAGAAGGCCATTTCGGAAAATGATTTTTGTTTATCGCCGCCCCGCCTTCAATCGCTAATTTTTCCGTCATCTTTTTCTCCATTGCCCGCCGTGGCAAATACGCCTGTTAGAGGCACCAGTTTCGCAAAGATGGGTTACCTTAATTACAATTTAATTGTTCTACCGGTACGGGACGATTCGTAAGCCGCTAACACCAGCTTTTGCGACCAAAGACCATCCTCGCCGGAAACAACCGGTTTCCGATTTTCCAAAATCGCACCGGCAAATTCTTCAATCTCCGCCTGATACGTATTTACCGGCGGGAACTTCAAATCCACTCCGCCCGACTGAGATCTTTTCTGCTCAGCCTCATAGCCCTTCATCCCTTTTTCCACAAAAGCGCGCGCGATTCCAGCCGACCCCTGACCGATGGTTCCTTCAGCCAGAACTGAACCGGCGCTTCCGTAAACCTCCAGAAAGTTACGGGAAGAATTATCCGGTATGGAAAAAAACGCATCAACCACACCCATGGCTCCGTTCTGAAAACGAACGGTGGTCAAAGCGCTGTCCTCCGCCGCATAAGATTGGACGAGGTTACCGGTAAAACAACTTATTTCTTTAACCGTTGATTGAAAAATATATTCCAGCAGATCAATAAGGTGGTTGCCCATGTCAATTAAGGAACCGCCTCCGCCCTGTTCCGGATTCTGCCGCCAGGCTCCTTTCATCGGCGGGTACCAGCAGGAAAGCTGAGCCCGGCCCAGAACCGGCTTGCCAATCCCGCCTTCGGAAATCATCGCCCGCAGCTGCTGATGAAAACCGTGAAATCTCATCATATAGCCTACTCCTAATTTCAGACCCTGTTTTTCCGCTTCTTTAATCACAGATTCACAATCGAAAAGTGTCAGGGAAAGCGGTTTTTCCACCAAGACATTTTTGCCGTAACGCAGCGCCCCTATCGCCTGCTGCGCATGCAGATAAGCAGGCGTAGCAATATAAATTGCGTTAATTTCCGGGTCCGACAACAGTTCCTTTTCAGTGTCATAGCACTTAACTTTTAAATCTTTTGCCATCTCTTTTGCCACCGAAAGATTGGCATCCATAACCGCGGTCAAACAACTATTCTTCGCCGCTAAAATTCCCTCCGGAATGGTGCGCCGCCGCGCAATTCCGCCGCAACCAATCACTCCCCAATTGACCATAAAATGTCCTCCAATTTTATGGTCATTGCGAGTCCGCCAGAGGCGAACGCGGCAATCTCAAACCTTACGAAACGGGATTGCCACACTGGAATACGTTCGCAATGACATTTATTTATAAAGATGCCAGCAACTTCAGCGCCGCTTCCGTAATCAAATCCCCTGCCTCCGGCGCCAACCTGCTGCTCCGCGCCAGGCGCTCCTCGTAACCGGTGCCCTCGGAAAAAGCCTGTCTAGTCGGTATATATCCGGCGTAACTGTTGGTCAATTCAACCACAAAAACCGGCTTTAATCTTGCTTCGGCTTTTATCCGCAAGCCGAACTCGATAAATGGTTCTCCCGGCAGAAACGCAAACCCGGCATCGTTTATGCGCGCCGCGCCCACCGGTACCTTTTCTTTCTTCTTTCCTTCGTCAACAACCAGGAGCATTTCTTTCAGCCAGACGGCTTCATCGCCGAAAAAATTGCTGCGGCGGTTCAACTCCGCTTTGTCTTCTTCGGATAACTTCGCTAGACTTGCTTCTACCACGCGCCGGGCAAACTTTAATTCCTTTTCACCGGGCTGACGTATTGGAATCTCCAGCGTACCGGCGGCCGCCTTAACCGTTTTGAACGGCTGGCACTCTATCTTTTCGGAAATCCTTAACGCTTCCGCCGCCAGGATGTTACCCATCCATTCGGTCTGCGCAAAATAACCCATCTTGGCTTTTCCGGTCAAAAAATCCAGGTGGTTTATGTTACCGGCGGTCCCGTTAAAAAAACCGACCATGACATCTTCGCCTTTCTTTTCCCGTATCAATCGGCGGATAACCCCGGGGTAATCGGCGGAAATAAGGTTGCCACCGACGGTGTCCAGATGGCAGGTGAAATTGACCAGGATTGCTCTCAATTTCCCGGTTTCACCTTCTATCTTCATAACCGCCACTTCCGGGTCAATCGGACCAGCCGGTTTCACGATGTCCGGATTGCCTTTCCCGATTATCTTCTCCCAGGCGTCGCCGGCGCCGGGGTTGGTGCGCACCGTCCCATCCTTCATCAGGTAACGGCGGTTAAATGAAATGCCGGACTCTGCGCCGCAGCCGAAACCAATCCGGCCCGGCGCCAACCCGGCAATCGCCTGACGGACCGAATCGGCAAACTTACCGGGCAGTTCCTGCAGATACTCCAGACCCTGCGAAATACCCAAAAGGTCCAACGTTGCCGGACCGGTGTGGGTGTGGGTAGTATGAATAAAAACATTCTCCGGAAGTATGGTAAATTCCCGGTTTATCAGTTCCTTCACTTCGCTAATCGTCTCCGCCGAAAAGGCGATAAGGTCGCAGGTAATAAAGATAACCCGGGTCTCTTCTGTTTCAAAAAGGAAGGTTTGGGCAACAAGATTGTCGTGAACGCCGGTACTCTTCCGGTCTTCAAAATAGCCAGCCAGGGAACTGCCGACCGGCGGCGTTATATCAACTTCAGCCATACCAATTTTAGGATTAATTTTAACCTCCAACTATAAATTTGCCGGAATGTTTTCCCTCTTATTCTATTCTTTTCTTCCCGAATCCGTCAAAAATTTAACGCTAAAAACCTCAAAGATTGCCCGGCGGCTATTCTTCGAATGACGCTGAAAAATTTCTGCCTTAAAACCATTGCGGCGTAACGTTCTCTTCGAAGAACCGGCCGTACAAAATCTCGGAAAAAATCGGCTCTTCATTGCAAACCCTTTATAGGGATAACCTTAAACCATGAAGCAATCCGGTACCTGAAAATCAAAAAAATCATCCGCACCGCCAGCAGCACCGTCTTTCCTTTATGCCCGGTTACGGAAGAACGACCTACTCGGGGAAGATAATTGACAGGTACTTCAATATACCTTAAGCCGTTAAGAACTACCAAAATCATCATCTCCGGGCCAAAATACTCTCCGTTCACCCTGAACTGGTCTTCGATCTTCCCCAGCGCTTCCTTCTTAATCAACCTCATTGTACAGCCGACGTCGGTGAAAGTCGTGGTGTTAAAAAGGAATTCCAACAGTTTGGCAACCGCCCAATTACCCCACTTCAGCAGGGAGCCCATGTTGGCACCTTCCCAAATAAGAACCTGGGTGGTCCGGGTGCCGAACACAACCTCGAAATCGTCCGCGTAGGCGAGCAATTTAAAGACGTCCCGGGCCAGAAAAGTTCCGTCCGGTTCACAGATTATAATCAAATCCCCGGAAGACTCTTTCAAGCCCCGCCGGATCGCGGCCCCATAGCCCTGCCGGAACTCAAAAATCTCACGCGCCGCGGTCTTTCCGATTTCCGCGCTGGTACCGGCCGCCGCGTTGTTGTTGACGGCAACCACCTCATCAACCACGCCGGTCTGAAAAAAATCATCAATAACGCGACGGATGGAATCTTTCTCGTTATAAGTGGGTAGAAGCACCGAAACTCTTTTAGTCTGCCACATTGTTTAATCGGTCCAAATTACAATTAACGATGCGCCTTATCTGTTATTAACTGGGTGTTTTTCGAAAAATACTTTTTACGATATATTTCGGCCTCTGCTTGACCTCTTCAAATATCTTCCCGATATATTGTCCGAGCACGCTTATTCCCAATAATTGAATTGAACCTAAAAATAGTACCAAAACTATGACCGTGGTTAAACCTTGCGGTGTATTCGGCAAGATAAATTTTAATACTATTTGTACAACTATTCCCAGAAAAGCAATGCAAAACGTTAAGAGAGAAAGTAAAGTAATCAATTCAAGGGGGACGTATGAAAAAGAGAGCACACCTTTCGTTGCCCATTGGAAAAGTTTCAGAAAATTATTAGTGGTCTCACCAAACATTCTCCTGGACCTTGCATAAGGGACGCCTGTTTGCCTAAAACCCACCCAGGCGCGCAAACCGCGCAGGAATCTATCTCTTTCCGAAAATTGTTTTAAATGGTCAACTACCTTTCTGTTCATCAAAGAAAAATCACCGGCGTCTAAAGGAATTACGACATAAGACATTTTACGGAATATCCGGTAAAATAGCCTATAAGCAATTTGCATCGAGAAAGACGCCTCTCTTTTTACGCGCACTCCGTAAACAACGTCAAAACCCTCGTTCCATTTCTCGTAGAACTTTTCGATTATTTCCGGCGGGTCCTGGAGGTCTCCGTCGAGTAAAACCACCGCGTCCCCCGTAGCAATGTCCATACCGCTGGTAAAAGCCATTTGAGAACTAAAATTACGGGAATGATTTACGGCAACGACGTGCCCGTCCTGATCAACCAAGTCAGCCAGGATCTTCTCTGTATTGTCCGGGCTTCCATCATTCACAAATATTATTTCGTAATCAACCCCGATTTTTTTGAACGTTTCAACAAGTCTTCGATGCATATGCGGAATGGCTTGCTCATCTTTATAACAGGCGATAACCGCTGATATCTTTTTCATGTGCCGCCTCTCTAAACCTACTTTTTTAAGTTTATATAGTAAGGAACGTCATTATTAACCATCTCTTCGACCAGAGCGGGTATGTCTTCATTTGTCTCGGGCCACCTTGAACGTATATTCGCGAATATTTTCATTACTTCTTTGTCCTCTTCGGCCCAATGCGAGAAACCATCGTTAACATAATCTTTATCTCTCCCGGAGCCGACCAATTTGACCGGTATTTTTTCACGGTGTATATAGTTGCGTATGGTTTCGAAAGGCCGGTAAAGTAAGAAAGTTGTTATGGAATAAACAAAGGGAACTTTGCCTTCTAACGCCAAACCTACACCCAAACCAACCATAACCTGTTCGGCGGCGCCCACATTGATAAATCTATCCGGAAAATCCGTCTTTATTTGGTCCCACATCTTATAACCCAAGTCGCCTGTAACAACCCATATCCTGGCATCTTCACACATCTTTACGTATAATGCGTCGGCGAAACATCGACGCATTATTATGCCTGGCATTTGCCGGTTCATTTTAAAATATCCTTTGCCGACTCATAATCTTTCTTATTCATAACATAATAATGAGCATCCAGGCCTTTTAAAAACGCAAACTGATCCACAGTCGTCCTGGCAAAAACCAGTAATGGCCGCCCGCCTGACCGTGACGCCAACAGCCGTGATAATTTGTTTATGTTATGGCCGCTTGCAACCTTCGCTTTATAACCGAATCCGTTAACTCTTCTTAAAACCAACGACAAAGAAATGGGAGCGTAAGCTCCCCAACCGTTAGCATTGATAACTATTTTCAGATTACTCAGCTTTTGTTCAAATCCAACCCTGAGCGCTTCCCAGATACTCCCTTCGGTGCACTCACCGTCCGATACAAGACAATAAACGTTCTTCCTCCTGTCTGCTAATGCCATACCCAGGGCGACAGGCAAACCCTGCCCCAAACTTCCCGTTGACACATCAATACCTATCTTCGAATCCCGGTCGGGATGAATGTGAAGATTATCGATAATCGGGTAAGGCACTAAACCGCATTTTTCCAAAACAACATAAAGCGCTGTACCCGCATGACCATTCGATAGAACGAATCGTTCGTCATCTTTTTTGGTTTTGTAAATAGCATAGATTATATCGACAGCGCTTAAGCAGGAACCGAGGTGCGCGCGATTTTTCGCATAACTCAGCTCAAGAATGCGGCGGCGCAGAGATTTTTGTTCCGCGGAAAATTTCATGATTTTTTTAGGTAACTATTTTGTTGCTATTAAACATAAGTTGCCGATTTTTATTCTTATTTTTTGCTTCAATATTGAACAAAAAATCCCGGCCTTTAAACTTAACAACTTTAATTTTATCCACCCGGGTATCGGAAGCAGCCAAATTATGTGTTTCAAGGAAATTACATTAGCCGGTGAATATATCCTGGTTATCAAAAAATTATTTTTTTCAGAAATCTTCTTAATCGTTTGTTTGCAAAAAAAATAAGAATGTTCAATATCAATCACCGGACTTCTTTCCTTCAACAGCCTCGCCGACAAACTTTCCACGTCATGATTGAAAGCCAACATAAACCCTCCGGGAGACAATAAAGCGTAACATATTTTCAAAAAATTGTCCGGGTCCGGTACGTGGTCGAGCAACTGAAAAAAATAAATCAAGTTGAACGTACCCGATTTGAAAGTATCAGTTCGCAGGATGCCCGTCGTAATCTTGTTTCGGATATCTTTATCGCTTTTTTCCACCGCATCAACGCTGGGTTCAATACCAAAAACATTTTTATACCCCAGATTATACAGGGTTTTTAAAAGAAAGCCGTTTCCGCAACCCACCTCCAATATCTTCGCGTCCTTTGGCAGACCCCGTAAAAGTGGCATGAGAGCAGCCAAGTATGAAATAGTCAAATTTTCAGTCTCATTTCCATAAGTAAAACTACTATTTTTATAAAGCGCATAAACAGCCGAATCTTCCAGAACGGGACTGGACCTCATTAAGCCGTCTTTATTACACTTGACAATCCGATAATGAACACTATCCGGCATTCTCCGGGCGGAAAAAACATCCGCGTTAAAATCGGATTCGCGGAAATTCTGTTCGTAGATAACCGTATAATTCTGGAGAGAACCGCAAATCGCGCATCCGGTATTTGTCAATTTCATAAAATAAAACCTAAGCAACCTTTTGGCTATTATAAAGGGAACGGTTGGTCTTAAACCATTTCCAGGTCAAAGACAGCCCTTTTTTCAAATCTATCTCCGGCGACCAACCTAACAACCGCCTTGCCTTGGAAATATCCGCAACCCATTTGGTGGTATCCCATGCCCTTAATTTCATCTCTCCCCATTTAAAATCGGCGGTTTTCCCCGTTACCGTTGCCGCCACCTCAATGGCGTTATTAATGGAAGACTGTACGCCCGTTCCGATATTAAAAACTTCTCCGGCAAAGTTTTTTAACCGGTCTATCCGTAAATAGGCGTTGACAACATCATCGACGTAAATATAATCACGTGAGATTTCCGGAGAAACCAAACGCATTTTTTCGTTATAATACAGGGCTTTCATTAAAGTTGGAATAAATCTGGTCGGTTCTTCGTAAGGTCCGTATACCGAAAACGGTCGGATTGTCACTATCGGTCTTTTCTCTTCCCTTGCGATATGAAAACACAGCAGTGTCTGCGAGCATTTTGTAACCGCATAATAACTGGCCGGTTCAAGCAAATCAGTCTCTTCCATGGGAACTTCCTTAAACCCATATTCGGAAGAACTGCCGGTATTTATAAAAAGTTCATATTTAATATTAGAAACGGCTCTGAGTAAATTCCAGGTTCCCAATATGTTCGTGCGGATGATTTTATCGGGCTCGTTCTGGAAAGGATACGCGCCATAAGTAGCAAGATGATATATAATGTCCGGCTTGATTTTGGCGACAATTCCTTCCAATGCTTGAAGGTCGGACAAATCGGAAATATGGCAAGTGACTTTATTGAGAATATCTTTAATACGCCATGCCTTTGCCTCTTCTCTCAAGATGATGTGAACTTTTTTGTTGCTATCAAGCAACCTTCGCAAAAGACAGGAACCGATAAATCCTGTTGCACCGGTAATCAGATATACTCTCTTATTGGACATATCACCCCTAATTACACATTAATACGGTTAACCGTCAGTTTTTCCGTTTAAAGACAAGGATATAGGGATTAGGTTGCCACCAGTCTTTGGGGAAAAAACCCGTTCGGTTAAATTTAAGGCCCAAAATTTGCGCCGGCTTTTCAAACTTTTTCAGCAAAATATAATCAGCTGTAAAATTATCGAGGGTCTCTTCTTTCGCACCCAGCAAATCATACTCGCTCAAAATCAGATACGCCGGTTTCTTTTTTTTCAGTAAATCTCGATCCAAACCGACCGGGATTAGTTTATACCTATAAAAAGCAAAAGGCGGCGTACGGTAAGGAGCGGGCATCTGAACCAACCCGACACTATCCCCCTCCGGTAAACTGGCATTGATCCAACCCCCGGCTTCATCCCGGATATTTTTCTGCCGGAAAATCTTGTCGTAAGACAACGAGTAAAGGAAAGTATAACTCAAAACTAACACCAAAAGAAAACCGCCAAGAGTTTTAAATTTTGGTTTGCCCATCAAATAATCAAAAAAAATACCGCTCAACAACGCGAAGAAGGGAACCAAAAATATGCTCCTTCGCGCATACCAGGGAGAGAACAAACTGAAAAAAATAACGCAGATTATGAAAGAGAGGCCCAGCAATAAATTCCCTCTTTTTCTGTTTCCGGCAAACGCAACGAGCAACCCGCTTAAACTTGACATCAAAAATAGCCAGCCCAGGGCGGTTTTCAGAGAACCGAACAGGTAAATTCTAAGCGATGGGGAAAAAACAAAATCCTGACGGCCAAACTGCATCTCTTTTATAAATTCACCCCAAGAAACAAAAAGGTAAGGATTGGTAATAAAAAAGACTCCGACCGCCAGCAAACCGGCGCCTAAAATTCGGATAAAGACAGCTCTCTTGATACCGGGTGTTCCTTTGTTTGACATTTGATAAAGCAAGCCGGCAAGAACAAACAAAATTCCGCTCATCCCGTAAAATGAAATTGCCCCCGCGGCCACTCCGGTTGTTACGCCTGCGGACAGATAATATTTCCAATCATTTTTCGTTATTAATTTAAGAGATGCAAAGAAAGTTGCGATTACAAAAAAAAGGGCGAATGTGTACGGCGAAAAATAGTGATTGCGTATGACTATCAGCGGCGCGAAACCATAAAAACTGGCCGCGATTAGTCCGATTCTTTCGTTAAAATATCTCTTTCCCAGGAGAAAAAGCAGATAAATCCCAAAAAGAGTGGCCGTGACGCCGACTAATCTACCGATGACGTAAAATACGCCTAACCGGTCGGGATTGAGGAAATAATAGGCGGCGGATTTTCCGGCTTGCGCAAAATGAAAAAGGTGTGATAAAGCAAACACAAAACCTACCGTATACGTATAGGAACCGCCGTAACTAAACTGATGAGGGTTGAAATCTTTTTCTTTCAAATTCATCCCGGAAAGCGCGACCAGGACCATATGTTCGTCGGGATAATAAGTCCGCAAAAGGAAAGTCCTCATTGCGTTCAAAACCCCTTTGCTTAAAACCAAATCATTTCCGTCGGTTTTAACGGCAATCAATTGTTTGTCGTCATAATCAGGTGCATATCCCGTACCGTAGGAAGTGGCCATTTCCCTAACTTCTTCCCTGGTTTTAATCATTTCCGGTATTAAAAATCCAAGAGTTTTTTTGTCTTTAAAAACAAGGTTGATTTTGGCCTTATCCGGAACTCCCCAATTTATGCCCAGCAAATTTAAGACTAAACTTGCCATCAAAATTATCGCCAGAAAAAGAATATTTTTATCCCGCATTATTATCTTTCGGAACCACGAAGAAACGGCAAACAGCGTATCCGGCCAGCAGAATTACGTAAGGCATGATTGCCTCGCGGTAACGCAGCACCGTTTTAAAAAATAGTATTACCGGTAACGACCAGACAACGATAATCAGGTAAAACAGCAAAAAATCCCGCCATCTCCGAAAGGAAAAACACAGTCCGACAAAAAACGCCGCAAAAATCGGAGTCATGGTCAACAATGCAATTATCACGTGCCGCTTCGTGTATGCTTCGCCGGGTCCGGAAAAGGTGTGGGGATACAATCTCCAAAATCTTGTAAAACGGTCCGCGCACAGGCGTAAATATTCCTTGGGGTTATCCCGAATGAAACGAAACGCCTCCCGATACCAATAATGGTCAATTTGAACCTCAGACATACCGGCAAGATGTTCTGTGATATCGATTCCGGGGTTCCAGTAACCGGACGGTTCAGAAAGGGAATGAGGATTATTCGCGATATAGCAAACAATGCCCCCTTCGGTTGACGTCAGGATAAAACTGTGGCACACGCGGTAGTTTCTAACCGTCCAGGGAACCATTACCAGCAAACAACCCAAAAAGACGATAAGCGTTGCCGGTACGGCAACCTTGCGGTTTCGGATACGCAACCACAGAAAAACCGTCGGCAAAATAACCAGGAAAAGGGACCGGGATAAAACGCCGGCACCCAAAAAAATGCCGGCCAAAAAGAAAAGGTGCCTCTTCCCTGTTTTTTCGGCAAACACCAAAAAAAGAACAGTCGTCAGCAATAATATTGTAAAAATATTATCGGGTGCAAGGTAACCGGTGAAAAAAATCGCGGTTGGGTAAAAGGCGTAAATTAAACCGGCGGCAACCCCTTCTCTTTTTCCGATCAGCGTTCGGCCCAAAAGATACAGCAAAACCGCCGCGCCGGAATTCAGAATTGCCAAAACAATCTTGGCTGCCAGAAAACTATGCCCGAAAATCCGGTAAACCAGAGACAAAAGAAACGGGAAACCGGGAGACCTCCAGGCATAGAAGGGAACGCCGTGCGAAAACCAGGGATTTTGCACCCAAAACCCCTGCCCCGTCGCCAACCGCCAGCCGAGTTCATCCCACCAATCCCCCCAGACATCAACGTTGTTATTGAGCGTTGCAATCCAGATAACCCTTAACGCCAGAGCAGCAAGGAAGATTATCCAAACCTTTCTGGCCGAATAATTATTCATGATGTCCGATTATGCCCCAAAAAAGTTTTGGTACGTTTTTGATAAATTATAAAGGTTGGGTTGGGATGGCACCAGTCACTCGGCGCATCATCCCCCCGCCGAAAAATAAACGGACCAAGTTTCGTCGGTTTCTCAATCATTTTCAATTCAGTATAACCACAATCGCGGAGAATATCAATTATCTCTTTCTTCGGTAGATTACGCAACCAATGATATTCGGAAAAAATAAAAAAACGGGCACCGGAGTTTTGAATAACCCGTTCTTCCAATCCGGTAATCGCCAAACGGTATTCGGCAAACGGAAAGGCCGGCGTACGCCAGGGAGAGGGAAGATCAGGCATGGCAATCATACTTCCGTAAGGAATATTTTCCTTAATCCACTTCCCGGCAATATCGCGGGTATTGGGTTCCCGGAAAGAAAAAGAGGCGGCGATTCCGTAAAAAGCGGTGAACAGAAGCGTGAAAATCAGGTAAACACCGGCGCCCATTCTAGCCTTCCGCAGGGATAACAAAAACACCAGAAACCGAACGGCGAGAAGCGCCATGATTGCAAAAAAAGGCAGGATGTAATGGGCATACCCGGTTGTGCTGCTTGCGCCATAAACAAGAAACGGGACCAGCAACAAAACCAGGAAAATATCCTCTTTGCTGTGTCGTAAAACAGCCAAAACCAGACCGAAGGCAGCCGCGAACCAGAGAGGGGTTCCCAAACCGTAGCGAAGCGTGCCTCCAAAAAAAAGAGTAAACCTTTCCGGGGTGATTCCAAACTGCCACATACCGGAAACCCCCTTCGCTTCCAGGAGAAATTCGCGAAAAGAAGGAACCAGACAGGGATTAACCAAAAGAAATACTCCCAGGAATACCGCCAGACAGACACCGGAAAACCGCCAGGGAAAAGGCCGGCGGTCCGACCGCCCGGCCAGGAAGACCGCCAAAATCAGACCTAAAAAAAGATAACCGTATACAACTAAGGTTCCGGCGGCCAGGCCGGAGAATACCGCCGCGAGCACCGCCGCCGAACGCCACTTCTCCCGTTTCAACACGTAAGCAATAAAAAAGAGACCGCCGTTAAACCAGAAAAGGACATAGGCGTACGGTTTAAGGTAATGAGCCCAGAGGATTACCGCCGGGCAAAACGCATAGAAGAAAGAGGCGAACAAGGCGGTCTTTTTATCAAAGAGCAGCCGGACGAAGAGGTAAAAAAAGAGAAGGGAACAAACTGCCGCCAACGCGCCCAGACAACGACCGGCAATAAAAACCTTCCCCATTTCAACCGGTTGTTCCAGGTAGTTGTCAATCGAAGACTGCAGTTTCAAAAACTTAAAAAAGTCCGCCAGTTTCACGGTCAAAGCCAGAGGGTAGAGATAAGCACCGCCGTACTGGAAAAAGTGCGGATTGAACTTTTTTTCCAAGGGCCGGAAATTACTGAGGGCGATTACGGCGCGCTGTTCGTCGGCTCCGTAAGAACGAAGCAGATAAGACCTTAAGCTGTTCACGAGATTCAAGGGAACTTTTTTAACCAATCCCCCGTTTTCGTGAATAGATATTACCCGTTCCGAACCGGCATCAAGACTTGCGCCTACGGATAGAAATTCACCGAAAGAACCGACTTTTTCGTAAATATTCGCACGCGCCGATTTCATCGGCTCCAGAAAATATCCGGCCTCATTAGGAGAGGAAAAAACAAGGGCCTTCCTGTATTCCCCGGGAACACCCCAGCCGATTCCGTAAAAGCAGAGGTAACCGAATATAACCAAGAGAACCGACAAGAATAAAATTTCTCTCTTCTCAATCATCAAAACCCCAGCCGTGACTTCAAAATAAACCAGCCCGTTTCGAAACCGTCTTTCCAACCTATTTTTTTACCTTGAAAACGGGTGCGGGGAGCATAACTTATCGGTACTTCCCAAATCCGGTATCCCTTTTTCAAAAAAATGACCGTTAATTCCGGTTCCACCTCAAAACGCGAGGACTTAATCTCTTCCGGCCTTACGGCATTCCTCAAAAAAACCTTGTAACAGGTTTCCATATCCGAAAGACCGCTCCCATAAAGAAGGTTGGTCATGATAGTCAGGAAACGGTTGGCAAAAAAATGAAGAGTAAACCTGTTTCTCCTTCCCGAAAATCGCGAACCATATACGACCTCAGCCTTCCCCTCTAAAATAGGCGCCATAATCTTCGGGTACTCGTCCGGAACATATTCCAAATCGCCGTCCTGAATAATTACCACTTCCCCGGAAACCAGCTTCAATCCGGTACGTATCGCGGCTCCCTTACCCTTGTTTTCGGAATGGGAAACGATTTTTATGTCATGCCCTTTTTTTCTTAACTCTTGCGCCGTCTTATTCAAACGGTCCCGGGTGCGGTCCTTCGACCCGTCGTCAACCACAATAATCTCCTTCTCCACCGGCACCCCGGCCACCCGCTCCAGAATTTCGCTTATCGTACTCTCTTCGTTATATACCGGAATTATTACCGAAAGTTTCATTTAATAAGTTCTTCATCGCGCGCGTATTCCGCGCGGCAATCTCATGCCGTTATTTCGCGATAAATCTCCAGTGTTTCCCGGGCAGTTCTTTCCCAGGAAAAAAGCCTTGCGTGTTCCAAGCCCTTCCTTTTGAATTCTTCCCGTAACTCCCGATTGTGCAATAATTTTTTCAGGCCGTCGGCAATCTCCTCCGTCCGGTAGGGATTCACCAGCAAAGCTGCGTTGCCGGCGACTTCAGGCAGAGAAGCAACATTTGATGTAATAACCGGACATCCGCAAGCCATCGCCTCCAGAACCGGCAAACCGAAACCTTCGTAAAGAGAAGGGAAAAGAAAAATCTCGGCCAAATTATAAAAGGATACTAATTCCGAACTCAAAACATCCGAAAAAAACACGGTCTTTTTTATAAGATTCAGCCGCTTGACGGTATCGATAACCGCCTGGTGGCCGCGACCCGGGCTACCGACTAAAACCAGATTTAAATCCGGATAATTTGCGGCTATCAATCCGAATGCTTCGACAACGCGCACTACGTTTTTATGGGAAGAAGTTGGCGCCACCGAAAGAATAAACCTTTCTTTCAACCGGTATCGCTCTCGAAACGAAGACAGCCGGGTCGCGTCTTCAATAACCCGCGATTCCTTCCCGGCTCCGCCGGAATAAATAACCTTCACTTTTTCCGGCGGAACTTTGTAATAATCTACAATTTCTTCTTTAGTGTATCGGGAAACCGCAATGATCATATCGCTTTGTTTTAAAGAGCGGCCAAGCGTATAATGCCAGGAAAACGGAGACCGGGAAGCCGGAAACCACTCCGGATGAATCTTAAAACCAATGTCGTGTACCGTAATTACCGACTTCGTTTTTTTTAAAGGCGGTAAAGTTTCGTCAATTCCGTGGTAAACATCTACCTTTTCCCGCCTCAAATCTCTCTCCCGAAAAAAGAGCCTGAATTTCCAATCCAGAAAGTTTACCAGATTCCTGGGCCTTTGGTAGAACCGGTGGGTAAACCCTTCCGGCAGGCTCGCGACGGTATCCGTTGTCCGGGTGCGGAAATTTTTCCAGAATTCTCCGGTAACCAAATATTGGTTATCCCTATCGACAAGGGGCAACGCCTCAATGAACCTTGCGGCAAAAACCTCAAGGCCGGTTTTAGGCGCGCCGGTATTAATCCAGCTCAGGGCTATCTTCACAAAACCTGCCCCCCTGTCTTAACCCTCAATTCCTCAGACATTTGCTAATTCCTTCATTGCTTCGGCAAAAGAATGTTCGTTATGGTAACTGACACACGCTTTTCGCATGATATTAATCTTTTCTTTGATATTTTTATCTTCAGATATTTCCACAAACCGCGAAATAAGGTTCGGCATTGACCAATCGGTAATCAAATCCTGCAAATCATATTTACTCAACTCATGAGCCATCCAGGTGCCTTGCGTAACTATCGGTATTTTTCCGGCAACAACGCATTCGATAAAGATCCCGGATGTCGCTTCACGATACTGATTTAAATCATACGGAAGTAAAATAATATCGGCGGTTGACATCCAGTCGGCGTATTCTGAAATTGACAAAGAATCTTCTATCTCCCATAAGTTACCGGTTTCCGTGCCTGTGCCGAGCTTAGCGTTCCGAGCAACAACCAGGCATAATTTACCCGCATCTTTATGACTCGGTAATGATAGCGATAATTTTTTCAAAACATCCAAGCCTTTTTCGACGCGGGGCGGTCCGGGCCACCAACAGATTATTTTTCCGCTAAACGCAGCCGGCAAATCAGAGCGCAAACCCCGGGTATTTAAATTCGCGTGAGGAATAGGCATCAGAGAAACCGTCCGGCCAAAAAAACTCCCCAAAGAGTCCCGCAAAAGCTCGCTATCCGTAAGCAGCCGAACACGAGAATTAAACAAAAACGATAATATCCGATTCAACGTTTTATACGCAAAACAATACCTTAAAAATACCGGTTCCTGCCGGTAAAGCACCCAGACGGATAAATTTTTACGGGAAATAAAAAAAGAGGACAGCGCAAATCCGGTTAAGTGCGTTACATTGAAAGATTCGACAAATATTATTTTCCGGGAAGGTCCGGCTATTAAGTTTTGCTTATTTAAAAACCGGTGTAATGATAAAACGTATCTAATGAATTTTTTCAGATTTGCATACATCCGCCGAAACATGCCGGCCCGTAGTATATCAAGTCGTTTTAAACACTTTATCCAGTCTTCGGCAACGTCCGGAAGGGCGCAATCTTCCGGTACCGCTACAACATATTTCCAGCCGTTTAATTCCGCCGCCCTGCTCACGGCTCTATGATAATGCACCTCATGGCCCGCTAAATTTCGCAAGAGCGGAACGATAGCAATCAAGCAAATTCCCCGCCCTTTACCCGATAATTTCAAATCTCCCATTTTCTTTTTACCGGTCCCCGCCAATTAACCGCACCCGCTAATTGCTCAAACAAATTTCATGGGAATCCCGGTATCTCTTCCAAATCAGAAGTATGAAAGAAACTAAGGTAATATTTATGATTAAATATCCGATTGCCATCCCTATATCTGCGTAATATTTTCCCAATATCAGAGTTGATAAACCAACCAGAATTCCGGCCGAGAGAGATATAAACATCAGGGGTTCTTCTTTGTGGGCGCGTATATAGGCGGAAAAAGGAATCGTAAAAGTAACAATAATCTGGGCCAATATGAAAATCCCGGCCGATAAGGGACTGAGCAGTCTTGAAGCCAACGGGATGCTTAACAACTTTAAAAAATAGATAACAAGCCAAACCATTAAACCGATAATCATGCTGACTAAAGTTATCATTTTTACTATTTTCCAAAAAAGAGCATCCAATTCCGGATACTTCCGTTGTGCTATCAAAATACCGAATTGCGGCACTTTCGGGGCAAGCAACGCGCCGGAAATAGACCCGATAACCATGATTAGATTCCAGGTCAAGCCGAACTGTCCGGCGAGCACCGGACCATGATAGCGGAAAAGAACCGGGGTGAAGAAAGAAAATACAAAATAACCGCTCGCCCAGGAAATGGCAATTCTCCACTGCATCGGGAGTATGTCTTTCTTCCAAATAATAAGTTCTTTTCCGGGTAACGAAAAAAACAAAGTCTTAATAAAGTTCCAGTATTTTCTCTTTAAAAATATTACGGAAATAAATATACAAGCCACGCTTGAAACAGCCGGCGTCCATAAATTCAAACCGGCCAACATTGACGCCCAGGCAGCTAAAGACCCCAGCATTCCCTGCCAAAGCCGGAACCGATACACGTTGGAAACCTGATTGCACCCTTCAAGCAAAGACCATATCGGCACTCCAAACGTAATTATCCCGGTAAGCAAACACAATGTCAACCACGGAAACAGCCATTTAATATTTAAAGCGCTGGCGTGAGAAGTTGAAAAAAAGACAACTCCTCCAACGCTCAGCCCCAACATTAATACTATGCCCGCAACAAAATACCATCTTATCGCAACTCTCGCCATGCTAATTAGCCTTGAGAGTGCATCATCGTCTCCGACGATAAAACCGTTTGCGTCAAGACTCAATCTTGACCATTCATGACTGGCAAATTGAATGATTACGGTGCCCAATCCCAACTCCACGAAAATCTGCAGAGCAAGAAGATTCCAAAAAGTGTAATAATAACCTTGAATTTGCGGAGTGAATTTGCCGGCAATTAAAAGTACGGTTACGGGAGCGGCGGCGATTCCCCAGATCCTGGTCAAAACTCCATAAAGAGCGGCACGGTCCACCCCTATCCGATGCAGCCATTCCTTAAAACACGCGGTTTTTTCTGTCATGATTTTCCCAAATTTCCCATCAACAAACGACTCACCAACGATGAAAGATAATCTGGCTGCCCAGGCCATCAAAAGAAAATTCCGTTTCGCGTAATTCGGGCAAAGCGCGCCGCACCTGTTGTCGGTGCCGGGGTTCAACATAAAACAACAAAAAACCGCCGCCGCCCGCCCCCAGCAACTTTCCGCCATGCGCGCCCGCCGCGACGGCCGCGTCGAGCATCTCATCCACGTACTTCACCTGCGCCGCCGGGTTCGTCTGCTTTTTGAGTTCTCCAGCGCGCACCAGGTCGGTGGCGAACGTCACCAGGTCCTCGCGGCACAGGTGGTCGCGCATCTCGTACGCCAGATCGCGTAGCGCCGCCATTGCCTCGACGGTCTCCCGGCGCCCCTCCTGGTGCAGCCGCACCTGCTCGTTGACC
>Ga0172380_10003283_pt1 | contig 22589 bp, 16 predicted proteins | sample Leawe162metaG_FD_119747 | JGI IMG/M metagenome (GOLD analysis project Ga0172380, IMG submission 119747) | Leachate microbial communities from a municipal landfill in Southern Ontario, Canada - Leachate well 162 metaG | ecosystem: Engineered > Solid waste > Landfill > Unclassified | place...
TCGGAAGCATAATCAGCATTTACAATATGCTGATTATGCTCAAAAACAACGTCGCCAAAGCCTGGAGCAATATTGACGTCCTCCTTAAACAACGGATGGATGAATTGGAAAAATTAGTGGACGTCTGCAAAACCTACATGAAGTATGAACAGGAAACCCTGCAGAAGGTCATCAGCCTGCGTTCGGTGATTTCAAACGCGGGCGGAATCGGCGAACGGCTCCAGGCGGAAGGCGCTCTGGCCGGAGCGCTCAAAACGCTCTTCGCGGTCGCGGAAAATTATCCGGACCTTAAAGCGGACAATAATTTCGCCCAGTTGCGGCAGCGTATTTCCTACCTGGAAAACGAAATTGCCGACCGTCGTGAATTTTACAACGAATCGGTAAATTTGTATAATATAAAGATAGCCCAGATTCCAACGGTCGTTATCGCCAGACCGCTGGGTTACCAACCCTCGCCCCTCTTTGAAATACCGGAGGCGGAAAGGGAGAACCCGAAACTGGCGTTCTAAGTACAGTACGATTAAATTAGGACGCAGATATACGCAGAAAAACCGGATAATACTTTTAGAAATAATTTTAGAGCATTTCTTACGTAATTCTCTAAAGTAATCTTCAAAGTCTGTATCTGCGGTTATCAACGGTAATCTGCGTCCAACTGAAGGAGCGCATTTATGTGGAAAAGCAGACTGTTTACTCCGGGACCAACTCCGGTGCCGAATGAAATTTTGTTGGAAATGGCAAAACCACTCATCCACCACCGCACCCCGCAGTTCCGCAAAATACTGGCCGAGTGTTTCAGCGGCCTGAAAGAACTTTTTCAAACTAAAGAAGACGTTATGATTTTGACCTCTTCCGGAACCGGAGCCATGGAAGCGGCAATCAGCAACCTCCTTTCACCCGGAGAAAAATGCCTGGTAGTTGAAGGAGGTAAGTTTGGCGAGCGATTCCGGGAAATTGCCGTTGCTTACGGCGTAGGGGTGACCACCCTTCCGGTCGAATGGGGCAAATCAGCCACTCCGGCCGAAATAGAATCCGCGCTTAAAAAAGAACCGGATATCAAAGCGGTTTTCACCACGCTCTGTGAAACCTCAACCGGAACCCATACCGACGTCAAAGGAATCGGAGAAATTACCCGGCAGCTGCCGGGAGTGCTCCTGGTGGTTGACGGCATCAGCAGCCTTGGGTCCGTGGAATGCCGCACCGATGAATGGGGAATTGATGTCATGATTTCCGCTTCTCAAAAGGCGTTCATGCTGCCGCCGGGACTTGCCTTCATTTCCTTAAGTCCAAAAGCCTGGGAAAAATCAGCCAAAACCAAAACGCCGCGTTATTACTTCGACCTGTCCGCTTACCGAAAAGCGGTCGCCAAAGAAGATACGCCTTACACCCCGGCCTTGACTTTAATCATCGGCTTAGCCGGCGTTTTGGAAATGCTTAAAACCGAAGGAGTAGAAAATATCTGGAAACGCCACCACCTTCTGGCCGAAGCAACCCGCCAGGCGGTAAAGGCGCTGGGTCTGAAACTTCTGGCCGAACACCCCAGCGACGCGGTAACCGCGGTCCGGGTACCGGAGGAAATAGACGCGGAGGCGCTGACCAAATCCCTTCGGGATAATTCCGGAATCACCTTTGCCGGCGGCCAGGGCAAATTGAAAGGAAAAATTTTCCGCGTTTCCCACATGGGTTGGATTGACCAGTATGAAATACTGCAGGCGATTGCCGCGCTTGAACTGCAGTTGTTAAAGATGGGTTACAAGCTGCAGCCGGGAGCCGGTGTCGGCGCCGCTGAAAAAGTGTTCTTGGAGCAAAAATGAAAATATTAGTCACCGACCCCCTTTCACCGGAAGGAATTAAAATCCTGAAAGCAGAGGGTTTTGAAGTTGACGAAGTGGGCAAATTAGCGCCGGACGCTCTGGCCGAAAAGATTAAGGGTTACGACGGCTTAATCGTGCGCAGCGGTACAAAAGTGACGCGGCTGGTCATTGAAGCCGCCGACAAACTGAAGGTAATCGGCCGGGCCGGGGTGGGCCTGGACAACGTCGAATTGAATCCGGCAACCGAAAAAGGCATCATCGTGATGAATTCACCGGAAGGCAATACAATCTCAACCGCCGAACATTCTTTCGCGCTTATCCTGTCCTTAATGCGCAATATCCCGGAAGCGCACCGTTCCGTCAAAGAAGGCAGTTGGGAAAAGAAGGGTTTTACCGGAACCGAACTTTACGGCAAAATTATCGGAATTGTCGGTTTCGGCCGCATCGGCCAGCAAGTGGCCCGGTATGCACGGGCGTTCGGCATGGAAGTACTGGTCTGCGACCCGTTTATCAGTGAGGAAAAAGCGATTGCCGCCGGCGTTTCCCTGGTGGAATTGAAAAACCTGGTCAAGACCGCGGACCTCGTCACCCTGCATATGCCCATCACCGAGGAAACAAAGGGTATTATCGGCGCCGAAGAAATAGCGTTGATGAAACCAACCGTCTTCATCGTCAACTGCGCGCGCGGCGGATTAATTGACGAAAAAGCCCTGGACGAAGCCCTCGCTTCCAAGAAAATCAAGGGTGCGGCTCTGGATGTCTTCGAAAACGAGCCGCCGGCCGGCAACCCCCTGCTGAACCACCGAAACCTGATTGTCACTCCGCACCTGGGCGCTTCCACGCGGGAGGCGCAGGACCGGGTCGCGCTGGATATCTGCCGCCAAATCTCCGATTACCTGAAACGGGGCGTAATCACAAATGCCGCAAATTTACCCTCCGTAAGCGAAAAAATGCTTAGCTTCCTGAAACCGTATCTTAATCTCTGCGAAAAACTGGGCCTCTTTCTAGCCCAGGCAGCGCCGGGCCGTTTCAACCGGGTACAACTGGAGTACTACGGGGAAATAGCGGAAATAGACCTCTCCCCGCTAAAACATGGTTTTCTCAATGGCCTCCTTCGCCCCTCCCAGGGTACCGGCGTAAATTACATCAACGCCCCTCTCCTGGCCCGGGAAATAGGTATTAAATTCTCGGAATCAAAAAGCACCGAAACGCTTGAATTTGCTAACATCATCACCGCGACCGTCTCCGGTAACGACACAAATTTCTCTGTTTCCGGAACCATCTTCGGCAAAAAAGAGCCTCGGCTGGTCAAAGTTGACGGCTATCTGGTAGACGCGGTGCCGGATGGTTTTATCCTCTTCTGCCAAAACGAGGATAAACCGGGCATCGTCGGGAAAATCGGCACCATTTTGGCCGAATGCCAGATAAACATCGCCGGGATGACCCTGGGACGCAAAGAAAAAGGCGGGCCGGCCATCACCATCCTGAACGTTGACGCCGCGGTACCGGAAAAAACTCTGGAACTAATTAAAAATATCAAAGAAATGAACAGCGTTAAATTAATTAAACTTTAATTTTTGAGGTCAGCTAAAGATGATAATGAGACAAAAAAGAGGAAAACTAACCAATAGATATCATTCTGCTTTTTCCTGTGACGGTTCACCGGGGAATAAACGGCTTTACGATAATTCGTCCCCGGATATAACAGCCGAGCTGGCCCCGTTGGAAATTAATATTTCTGGCAGGGTTTGTCCGGCACGTTACTTCTGAACCTTAGCGGGAAACCTCGTTGTCTCGTATCTTCTGCCGTTGACCTCGCTTCGTCGCCGAAGCGCCGTCGCAACTTGCGATTGCGCGTTCTGTGACTTAAAGCCCTCCTTCGTCCGCCTCCGGCGGACTACGGCGGGCGAAGGAGGTACCAATTGTCACCTTCCAACATCCCGCTCTGGCTTTTGATTGGTGGATTTAGTGGACTTGCCGGATACCTGATTCATTTTTTCCTCACCGGGAAAAATATCAAAAACGCCGAGACAAAGAGCCGCCAGATTTTGGCCCAGACCGAGGCGGAGGTAAGCCGCCGCAAGAAAGAACTGGAAATAGAAACAAAAGAAGCCCTCTTCAAGCTGCGCAGCGATGTCGATAAAGAAACAAAAGAGGAGCGGCGGCAACTCCAGGCCTTGGAACAACGCCTGTCTCAACGCGAAACCAACCAGGAACGCAAGCTCGCCTTCCTGGACAAAAAGGAACAGGACCTAGGCCAGCAGGAAAAAACCCTCGCCGAACACACCAAGGCGATTACCCAGAAAGAACAGGAACTTTCCGGCATCCTGGAAGAAGAAAAAAGCCGGCTGTCCCATATCGCCAACCTTTCCCGGGAGGAAGCCCGCGAAATCCTGATTTCCAAAATGGAAGACGAGGCCCGGCACGACGCGGCGGTCCGCCTCAAACGAATTGAAGACGAAACGCGGGAAGAATCCGACCGAATCTCCCGCACCATCGTCCTGGAAGCAATCCAGCGCTGCGCCTCCGAACAGTCCGAATCCTCCACCACTTCGGTCGTCAGCCTCCCCTCGGATGAAATGAAGGGACGCCTCATCGGCCGGGAAGGACGCAACATCCGCGCCTTTGAAGCCGCGACCGGCGTTGACCTGATTGTGGACGACACACCTGAGGCGGTAACCATCTCGGCCTTCAATATCTACCGCCGGGCAATTGCGCGGCTGGTCCTGGAGCGGCTCATTTCCGACGGCCGCATCCACCCGGGCCGGATTGAAGAAGTAACGGAAAAAATCAAACTGGAGATGGAGGAGGAGATTTTAAAAATCGGAAAAGAAGCCGCCCTTTCGCTGGGTGTCCTGAAACTACATCCGGAACTCCTGCGCCTGATCGGCCGACTCAAATACCGTACCTCCTACGGCCAGAACGTCCTACAGCATTCAATGGAAGTGGCGCACCTGGCCTCCGTAATGGCCGGAGAACTGAAGATGGACCGCAACATTGCCAAACGGGCCGGCTTGCTCCATGACATCGGCAAGAGCGTGGACCAGGAAGTGGAAGGCGACCACATTCAACTGGGCTTTGATATCGCCAACCGTTACAACGAACAGCCGGAAGTCCTGGAAGCAATCCGCGGCCACCACTCCGATTACTCGGTAACCACGCCCTACGCGGTCCTGATGTCCGCGGCGGACGCGCTTTCCGCCAGCCGTCCCGGAGCGCGGCGTGAAACCCTGGAAGGTTATATCAAGCGCCTGGAAAAACTGGAAGCCATCGCCACCAGTTTCCGGGGCGTAACCCAGGCCTACGCCATTTCCGCCGGCCGGGAAGTAAGGGTAATTGTCAAGCCGGAAGCAATTAGCGACGCGGAAGCATCCCTCCTGGTCAATCAGTTGACCAAAAAGATTGAAGAGGGAATGGAATATCCGGGGACCATCAAGGTGACGGTAATACGGGAAGTGAGGTACTCGGAGATGGCGAAATAAGCGCGAGGGCATCTGGTTCGCGGAACGCTCTGCGTACCGGATAAAACTACGCAATTCGTAAACGAGACTCGCCGTGTTCTCGCCAAAAGAACTGGCGAGCCACGGCCACTCATTTACTCATTTTGCTTGTTTTATTCCTGGTACTCCGCGAAGTTCCGTCGACCAGACGACCCTCGCTTGAAGAAAAACAAAAAGGGAGACGCTGAACGAAACATCTCCCTTTTTTTATATAGTTCCTGCAATTTGCCAACCTTTGGAAAAATAGAGGGCTGTCCCTAATTTCAAACACCTTCGCTTGGGTTTACCGGCACTCCCGTGGAATGCTGCCGTTAGCCGGTAGCCAGCTATCGACATCATATGTTAACCAAGTTTTTCCTCATATAGACGCGGCGGTAGCCGTGCTCTGTCCGACGACTTATCTCCACATACCCAAGGTGTGTGTATATTTCTATGTTTTCGACCATAGCTTCGTTGGTATAGAGATCAAACCACGAGTATCCCCGCCTGCACGCCTCATGCTCAGCAAATTGAATGAGTCTGCCGCCAATTCCTTTACCTTGGTATTCTGGAAAAACAGCGACATTGTCCAGCCAGATTTCATTGATGTTGGTCACGAGTACAACCAAGCCGACTACTACCTTCCCATCCGCTTCCGCTACAAATGTCCCTTTTCCGTCTGCCAAGGAAGCATAATCAGCGTGCATTGGAGCCGGTGATTTGCCAATGCGCTCTACATATTGCTGATACGCGGCTTCGGCACACCTTCTCATTGTGGGCGCATCATCAGGAACTGAAGACCTGATAATGATATTACACTTCTCTGGATTTGTCACGACCTCATTTTAACATAATTTTAAAAAAATTAGGGACAATCCCTATATTTTCCTTTCTGCGGAATTGTCAGGAAAATTATTAATCCTTTCACTATACCTCATCCGGGACTTCGTAATGATTAAAATATTATCATTACTCAAATAGGAAAATCAACTATGCTCTTACCGCCGATTTCTCATTCTCTTTTATTCATACCGCCCAATCTATTACCGGTAAAGGCGCCGGCTGTCATTCCGGTTGTTTTTTTAAATACCCGCATGAAATAAAAGACGTTTGAATATCCCACGGATGAAGCGGTTTCCTTAATCCCTGTTCCTTGCGAAAGAAGTCGTTTCGCCTCCGATATGCGTAACGAGGTAATAAAATGCGCCGGGCTTCTTCCGGTATAACACCGGAAGAGCCTTCGGAAATGCGTTACACTCAGGTTGAACCGTGATGCGACACCAGGAATAGAAATGGGATTGGTAAAGTTATTTTTGACAAACAAAACCGCTTCCTGCATCTCCTTCGCCCGGCCTGTTTCCTTGCCTGTTGTTTGTGAGCAGACATATAATTCGTATATCATATTAAGAATGATATTTTTCCGGAGCAATATGGCTCCCAGGTCCTCCCGATGCATTAGAGGGGCTAACTGCTCATACGCATGATTAAATAACCCGAACTGGTCGTGAATGACCGGGAACTCGGGTGAGATGCAACCTGTTTTCTGCAAAACACCGGCTTCAGGACCGCTCCACGCAATCCATTTCGTTTTCCAATTTCGTTGAGGAAAATATACGTGCGGTTCTTCCGGAAAAAGAATCATTATATCGTTTTTTTTAACTTTGCATTGACCTCTCGTTTTTGTTGCGAAGGTTCCGTTTCCTTCTTTGACATAAACCGCGCCGTATAGACCCAATCGCCGGAAGACAGGTGTTTTTTCGGAAGCATTATTAACTGTTTCCCCGATACGGTCAACCCACAAACCCATCGCCCTTTCAGTTGTTAAGGGAGTCCGGAAGTGCTCGTTTCGATAAACCTGCATATTTGTAGTCGAAAAGTCCATATCGTTGGTCATTTTATGCATTGCAATTTCTTATCTTACATATTATTATATCAATAACAATTGATACGCTATGCTCAATAATACCTGAATTAAGATGGCAGTGTCAATTTCTTAGCGTAAAAGTGTATACATAGTTCGTGTTCAGTTAATGGAAGCCAATGATCGGAACCGGAGATTTGCCATGAGAACGAGAATAAAAAATGTTGATTTTTTTGAGGTGACGCATCCCATATCAAAGCCAATAGCCGACAGTACCCATAACATAAACGAAATTGCGTTTGTGGTCGCGCGGATTGAACTTGAATCCGGAATCACCGGGGACGGCTGCCTTGTCAGGCTTTCTTATTCACCAAATGCCATTAAAGGCGCCCTGCAAGACATCAAGGAGATGGTAAAAGGCCTGCATGCGTATGAAACAGGAAAATTAATTCAAATTCACAACAGCGCATCTGAATATTTCGGCACCGTTGGTTTACAGCACTGGGCATTAGGAATAGTAAACATAGCCATGTGGGATGCCTGGGCCAAATCGCTGGAACAGCCGATTTGGAAATTATTTGGCGTACACTATAATAAAATTCCGGCATACGGAAGCGGCGGCTGGCTTTCTTACAACCTAAATGAACTTTTAGACGAAGTGGGCGGTTATGTCAAAAAAGGGTTCAGGGCTGTTAAAATAAAGGTTGGGTCGCCTGATATCGGTGTAGATTTAGAAAGAATAGCAAAGGTTCGCGAGAAGATAGGACCGCATCTAAAAATAATGATGGACGCAAACCAGGGGATGGATTTATCATCCGCGATACAATTGGCGAATAGGGTAAAAAAGTACGACATCGGCTGGTTCGAGGAACCTCTTTCGCACAGTGACTTTGCCGGTTACAAAACGTTGCGCAGTAAATGCGATATCTCACTTGCCATGGGTGAAAGAGAGTTTGACACTATCGCCCTGCGTGAACTTATAGCGCGTGAGGCAATAGACCTTTGGCAGCCGGATATTGTAAGATTAGGCGGAGTTGAAGGCTGGCGGGATTCGGCCGCATTCGCCGAAGCCCACCGCATTCCGGTGCTACCGCATTATTATAAAGAATACGACGTCGCGCTCTTATGCACGATAAAAAATCCTTGCGGTTGCGAAACATTTGACTGGGTGGATGGATTGATTGACCATCCGATAAAAATCGCAAATGGATACGCTTTCCCACACGAAACTCCGGGGTGGGGATTTGAATTCCTTGACGACAAGTTGATACCGATAAAATATTAGGGAGTTATTGTGTCCGAAAAAAAATATTTACATCGTTTGCTTGACATGAACAAAACCACCGGAATTGTAACCGGTGGGTCGTCCGGCTTGGGCCTGAAGACCGCCAACTTGCTTTCCGAAGCCGGAGCGCGGGTATTTTCATTAAGTCTTGGCAAACCCGACCCGGCCTTGAATAATAAGATAACCCATGTTGAACTTGATATAACCGATACAAAAAAATTGCGTTCCGCGATAAATATAATCGGGGATAAGCATGGTCTCGATTTTTTGGTCAATAATGCGGGCATCACCATAAAAGCCCCCATAATTGAAATAAACCCGGAACAATGGAACAGGATACAGGAAATCAATATTAATGCTGCGCTCCGGACATGCCAATTCGCGTATCCATACCTAAAAAAGTCTAAACACCCCGGGCGTATCGTTTCTATTTCATCGATGGGAGCGCATCTTGGTTTTACCGATGTAGTGCCTTACTGTGTCAGTAAAAGCGCAATCCTGGGGTTGACCCGCTCCCTGGCCGTAGAATGGGCACCGGACGGCATTTTAGTCAATTCGGTTGCGCCGGGATGGTTTCCATCCGCCATGACTCAAGGCGTAATGGATAAAGACCGAAAAAAGAAAATCCTGAACAGGATGCCGTTACATCGATTCGGGAAACCGGAAGAACTGGCCCCGATAATATTGTTTCTCTTGAGTCCTGCCGCCACCTATATAACAGGACAGGATTTTGCGGTTGACGGCGGGGCCTTAACGTTTGGATTTTAACAGGTATTTAAAAATAACGCCGAACATGATGCGGCGGCCAAAGGAGAATAAAATGAGTAAGTTAGCTAAATTAGCGAAGAAAGGTGCGGTCAAACGCGTACAGACTTGGTTTTGGAACCGGCCGCCCACGGAGATTGAAAACATATCCGTAAACAACGCCGATATAATCCTCGTGACATTTCCGGTAACTCTGCAAGATTGGGTTCACCGACAGCGGGCATCGGGTATCAAGGTATTGCCTTATGTTTCATTTTACAAAACTCCCGAACTCGCCAAACTCCAGGAGGAAAAAGAGAGATTTGATTGGGGTAATCCGAGCCGCCAGGAATGTATCCAGAATCCGTTTTGGCGAGCCGTGGCCACGGATAACCATCCGGAATGGCGCGCGCGCGACGAAAAAGGCGATATCCGGCAACCGTTCGGTCATTATGACGCCGGTTGGAGCATGTCTACGCCGCTTGTGAAATCATACCGGGATGCCTGTTTGCAAGGAATCGAGGCGCTCATGAAAAGCGGTTGCGACGGTATTTTTCTGGATAATTTCTTTCTCCAGGGAAACCCCGCGCACCATGGATTAGGTTCCGGCGCTGAAGTTGACCAAGCCATACGCTCTTTGACAATCGAAGCCGCGGAAATCATTCATAACTATAAACCAAACGCGATATTATGCACGAACGGGTCGGACGATGTCATAAAACATGACAAGGAGATGAAATCGGTTATTGACTTCTACGCTTCGGAAAGCATGATATTTAGTTGGGCATGGGACCTGTCCTTTCTATATACGGGGTGGCCGGCCCAGTGGGCACACTATCAATCGCATGCCTGGCACGCAGGCGAAGGACCGCAGCCAGTCGTTATCCCCTACCTGGGTTTTAGCGGCAGAGCGTTGCGCGAGGACGCGTATACGGTAATGGCGGCGGCGTGGATACTCGGAATGGCCTTTTCTGACGGCGGGACAGCGGCCAACCTCTCCGGAGTTGCCGGTTTCGCAAAACGCCATAAGTCGTTCCAGGGCGGAGCCCAAACCGCCCTTTTATTCCAGGCAGACAACGAACACGACAAGTGGCTTGAGGATTTTTATCGCTTAGATTTGGGAGAGCCTATTGGTGAAGGTCAAGAAATTCAAGCTTGTTTGCTGCGACACTTCGAAAAGGGAGTATGCTTATTTAACCCGACGCCGGAGTTGAAGCAGATTACGGTCAAAAACTGGTCCGGAACAACCGCCTACGAACACGCGTGCGGCGTCAACGTGGATGTTCGTTCCGGTGAAGTTCCGGTATGGCTGCCGCCTCTAACGGGTCGCGTGCTCACCCACGGAAAAAATAACGAGTAATTCACAGGAGGATTTTTATGAAAACTTTCAAAACTGGTGCTGGAAATGTTTCGGTGATTATTTTCCAAACCACTGAAGAGGCCGGAAACGCGGCGGCGTTAAAAGCGAAGGAAATTATAAACAAGGCTATCAGGCAAAAGGACCTGGCGCGAATTATTGTCGCAACCGGCCCCGCCCACGAAACCCTGATCAAGCCGCTTGCAAAAATGCTTGATATCGCGTGGGACAAAGTTGAAGTATTTCATATGGATGAATACGTAGGAATTTCCGATACGCATCCCGCCAGTTTCCGTTTCTGGCTGAAAAATTGGCTGGTCGATAAAGTCAACCCTAAAGCGGTGTATTATATGCCGGCCAATGCGCCTGATTTGGAGACCGCGATGCGGGAGTATGGGTCTACTTTGGCCCGCGCGTCCATCGATGTCTGCTTTGTGGGGTTTGGAGAAAACGGGCACATAGCTTTCAATGATCCGCATGCGGCGGATTTTCACGACCCGCTCCTCGTTAAAAAAGTTGCTCTGGCTGACTCATGCAAAAAACAACAGGTGGGCGAGGGGCATTTCAAAAATATCGGCGCCGTCCCCGCAGAGGCCTTGACGATTACCTGCTCCACGATCATGAACTGCGAAAACCTTGTCTGTCTTATTCCCGAAAAAAGAAAAGCCCGGACAGTCAAGAAGGCAATTGAAGGGCCTCTTTCCCCATCTTGTCCCGCATCATTGGTTTTCACGCATAATAATGCGCACGTCTATCTTGATAAAGAATCAGCCTCATTACTGAGCCGTTAATTCATAATATACCCGGAGACCAATGACCAACGCAAACAATAAGACCCTGCTTTTTGTGGGAGGCTGCGTTAATTGCCTTCTTTGTGCCGTGAGTGCCATGATCATCCCCTCGGTCGGCGCTCTGGTGGAAAAGGAAATGAACATTACTCATTCCTTGTTTGGATTAATTATCAGCATGCTTATTGCGGGGGCAATGTGCGGATGTATCCTGTTTTTAACGCTGTCAGGTTCAAAATGGCCCGCACGATTGACAAGAACCGGCATTGCGGCACTTGTATTTGCGAACCTGGTTTCGACGATGCCGTTTTTGGCGGCGCTTGTAATTGGGCGTTTCCTGATTGGCTTCGCGTGGGGATGTGCGGCCATGTCAATAACCTTGGTGTTGGTTCAACATTTTCCGCGCAATCTGCATAATCTCTTTTGTTTCTTTAACGCCATTCTGTGTGTCGGGCAGGGGCTTGGAATGTATCTGACGCCGCTGGCAAGCCGGGCTTTCGGACGTTGGCAATCTTTCTCACTGCTTATGGCCGGCATCAGCGGCGTTCTACTTGCGGCCAGTTTTCTGCGCCCCCTCAATATAACGACTGAAAAACGCGCGGCTTTCATTCCGGCTTTTCTGCGTTGTGTCATGCAGAAAAGGGTTGCCTTGATGATTGCCCTGCTTGCGGTTTATTGCATAGTGGAGACGGGCGTGTCGTATTATTTTGCGGTTTGCGCGAAAATGGAAAAAGGCCTGTCTTTATTACAGGCCTCCAGAATCGTAGCGCTTTTTGTTGTCGGCATTGCCGTGGGCAGACTGATGGCCGCAGGGTGGATGCGGAACAAACCGACCATTTTAACCATAGCCGGCTTGATTTTGACCGGCGGTGCTTTGTTGCTGGCCGGCATATTGGCGCCCGGGTATTTCGTTCCCGCCGGCGCTTTGTTTCTGTCGGGAGTGTTTTTCGCGCCGGTTTATCCGCTGGGCCTCGCCTATGCGGTGAATTTAACTTCGGAAAACAAGGACATGGTTGTACCCGCAGGAAATGTCGTCATCCAATTTACCGCTGTGTTTGGATTGCTGGCGATCGGATGGATCGGCGATTTGAGTTCGCTTCGTCTTGGCATTGGCCTGTTCTGTTGTCTGCTGATCGTTGCCGCGGTGGTGGCGGGTGTTGCCGGCCGTAAACCTGAACCTCCCATGGTCACATATTAACAAAGATAAAACGGGGAAATAATGCGGGAGAAAAAAATTGTAAGTGCGCTGACCATGGAATCTTTAACAGCAATCCCTTCAGGTACATGGGATTTATCTGAAAATAACAATACCTCCTTGTTGGTCGGCCCGGCGTTTTTTGACCCGCAAATAAACGGTTACGCCGGAATCGATTTTCAAAATCCTGGATTGACCATGGAAGAACTGGAATATTCCGTGCTGGAACTTCATAAAGCCGGTTGTTCCCATTTCTTGTTAACTTTAATCACAGCCGATGTAAATGAACTTGAGGAAAAATTGTCAAAAATATCTCAATACCGGAAGAAAAGCGCCGTTATCGAAAAAAGCGTATTGGGGGTGCACCTGGAGGGCCCCTTTATTTCATCAAAAAAATCCGCCAACGGTGAAAATTTTTATGGCCCTCATCCGATAAAACACATTCGTCCTCCTGATTGGACATTGTTTAAAAAACTTCAGAAAGCCGGCAATAATATCATAAAAATGGTAACATTGGCGCCGGAATACAGCAAAAGCGAGGATTTCATAAGAAAACTAAGGGTAACCGGTGTTATCGCGGCTTTGGGTCATACCGATGCCAGCCTGGAAGAAATAGGACGGGCTGTAGCGGCAGGCGCTTCTGTAGCAACTCATTTTGGAAGTGGCTGCCCAGGCTGGACAAAGCGACATGATAATATTATCCAAAGACTGCTTTTTCACGAAAATTTACTGTTGTCGATAATTCCAGACGGAATTCATATCCCTGGTTTTGCTTTAAGTAATTTCGTACGAGGATTTGGCGAAAGAATTGTATTCACAACAGACTGCATAAGCGCGGCGGGAGCTGCGCCTGGGAAATATAGTTTTGCCGATTTGGATATTGTGGTTGGGAATGATCGCGTTGTATCAAATCCTGCCGGTCCGGGACTGGCCGGAAGCGCTCTCCGACCTATTGAAGGTTTTTACAATGCTGTTAAATTGGGAGGAATGAGTATTTCTCAAAGTTGGAGGGCATGGACTAAACTACGGGATATGTACTTTCCTGAAGCAACAGCGCCGATTATAACAATACCGTGGCGTAATTGTAAAAATTGAAAATGAATAAATTTATTAACGATAATTTTTTACTGCAAACCAAGGCCGCTCAAACGCTTTTTCATGAATATGCGAAAAACATGCCCATCTTTGATTATCATTGCCATTTGCCGGTAAAACAGATAGCGGAAAATAAGAAATTTAAAAACCTTAGCGAAATCTGGCTTGGCGGCGATCATTACAAATGGCGCGTGATGCGCAGCAATGGCGTTGACGAGCAGTATTGCACCGGAAGCACCGGCGATTATGAAAAATTTCTGGCGTGGGCCAAAACCGTACCGTATACCATTCGGAACCAGGTTTACATCTGGACCCACCTTGAATTAAAACGCTATTTCGGAATTACCGACCCGTTAAATCCGTCAACCGCAAAAAAGATATACGATCAATGCACCGAAATGCTCCAGTCCGAATCGTTCCGGACGCGCTCTCTTCTGGAAATGATGAACGTTAAAATCGTGTCTATCAGCGCAGACCCTGCCGATAATCTTGAATATTATCGGAAAATAAGCAGCGACAAGAAATTTAAAATAAAAGTTTTGCCTTCATTCAGGCCGGATAATGCAATGGCGCTTGAAAATTTGCCGGCTTTTAATAAATGGCTCGATAAACTCCAAAACGTCAGCAAGACCGATATAAAAAATTACCATGTTTTCCTGAAGGTCTTGTACGGCCGACACGATTTTTTCCATATAAACGGGTGCAGAATTTCCGACCATGGAATAGACACCGCTTATGCCCAAGACTATACGCCGGCAGAAATTGAGCGAATATTTAATAAAGCCCGCAAAAATCTACCCCTCAATTCCCGGGAAATATTAAAATACAAATCGGCGTTGATGCTTGAATTCGCCCGCATGGACCATGAAAAAGGTTGGGCGAAAGAATTACATATCGGCGCCCTCCGTGACAATAATACGCGCATGTTTAAGAAACTTGGACCGGCCGCAGGATTTGATTCAATCGGCGATTTTGAAATCGCCCGTCCATTGGCAAGGTTTCTCGATAAACTTGACGCAAGCGATCAATTGCCCAAAACAATCATTTATAATTCAAATCCAAGAGATAACGAACTTATGGCAACGATGATTGGCAATTTCCAAGATGGGTCAATCCCGGGTAAAATACAATTCGGTTCCGGCTGGTGGTTTCTCGATCAAAAAGACGGGATGACAAAACAAATGGAGGCCTTGAGCAGCCTGGGGTTATTAAGCCGGTTTGTCGGCATGGTAACGGATTCCAGAAGTTTTCTTTCTTTCCCCCGGCATGAATATTTCCGGAGAATTCTTTGTAATTTAATTGGAAATGATATTGAACATGGTCTGTTGCCTGATGCCACAGAAGAAATTGGAGCAATGGTCCAAGATGTCTGTTTTAATAACGCCGTTAAATATTTCGGCATTAATATTTGATTTTTACCATGGAGGGGTTATAAATGAAACTCTTTGTGCGGACAAAATCGGAAAGCAACGCCAGGATTGACTATGCCGTTTCTGTTCTCAAGAGGCGGCTTGGGAAACTGGACATTGAGGTTGTACGCGGTTCCGGCAAGCCCATCTTGGATATTGTCGTTCAAGACCCGCACAGTTCAAACCAGGCCTTCACCCTGAGATGGATGCCGGATGTGAATCTGGATGCCATCTTCGATAATTATTTTACATATACCACTGACGTAAGCGCCGAGAAGATCGATGTGGTGGAAGTTGGCGATATGGACAAGAACTCCGGAAGTCTGGTGGCACAGGGACCGGCCGGGGTGCTTTACGGAATTCTCGAATTTGCGGAGCGCTGTGAAACCAGGGGATGTCTTCCCATCAGGCCGCTGGACATTTCCCGGAACCCCAAAATGGCTTTTCGCTCGGCCTGTCTTATGCTGATGGGTACAGCAACATACGACGTTGACATCTGCCAGGCGGAATTTCCCTGGTTTTACGATAAAGCATGGTGGACAACCTATCTGGATTTCATGGCCGAGAACCGGTTTAACGCTGTTTCCTTGTGGAATTTCCATCCCTTTCCGTACTTCATAACGATCAAGGGATATGAGGATTTGAACCCCGTAAACCCTGCACAGGTTGAACAAAATCACGAACAACTCATGTGGATCTGCGCCGAAGCGGCGCGAAGATCCATGAGCATCGTCTTTCACTTCTACAATATCTATGTCAGCCACCAGTTCGCCGCCCGCACGGGCATGCAGAATATCCACAGTTTTACCAACCAACAAAAACCGCTGATTGAAAAGTACATGTTTGAGTGCGTCCAGCAAATGGTGTCTGAATTTCCCGCTGTCGGGTGGATGGCATGTCTCGGAGAAGGCGTTAAGGGTGAAGACGGCGGCCGATTCGCGGGTGAAGTCCTGCTGCCTGCCGTCAAGGCCTCCGGCAAACATCCTTTATTTATTATCAGGCAGTGGTCCTCCCTGAAGACAAAACATGTCGCCGATCATATCCTGGGCAGGTATGACAATCTCTACGTGATGTTGAAACACAATGCCGAGCACATTGCCGGCGAAGTTCCTGATGCCCGCATGCGGAAGTGGGTGGACCTGGGCGTTCCCTGCATTGCGAATATGCACATGCTCAGCGAGGTGGGCCCGTTCCGGTGGGCGCCGGTGAAATATATCAACCGTATTTGCCTAACTTATCAGGCCTTGGGACTCAAAGGCGTGCATGTATTTCCCCTCTGCCCCGGAAAAATTTCAACTGCCGTGGCGGACGCCGGCTACACAGGAACGCAAATCGACCGGGACCGTCTTTATCATGAGGCCTGGGGCAGATATAGTTTTGATCCTATAAAAGACGAAGACGAGGAGGTTCGATTCTGGGTACGCAGGATGGCGGATAGATTCGGCGGACGGAAGAAAGCCAAGGCGATAATAGAGAGTCAGAATGTCATGGGACATTCGCTGACACGCCTCCAGCAGCACTTGTGGATTCATTACGACAACCACTCCATTCTCTCGGCGGGATTCACCCTGGAGCAGTATGTTGAGGCGCTATCCGTGCACGGACGGAAAATAGTGTTTACCGACATACTCGACGACCTGTTTCCCTTGGGCCTGGAACTTTCTCAAGGCCATCAATCAGGAAAAGGAGACTATACCATTGAGGATTGTCTGGCCGATTCAATCCGTGAAGTGGAGTCTGCCGTCAGCCTGCTTGCCGCCGCGGGCATACCGGAAAATATGACCGAGGCCGGTCGCTACATGCTGGATGCGGTTATGATTAGAAAAGTGCTGGAGTTCCATTCCCTCAAGATCGGGGCGGCCAGATGTATCTTTGCCCACAAAAAGCAGGACGATCTGAAATCCTTTGCTGAAGGCCTGAAACTTTTGCGGCGATCGGTCAAAGCATACAAAGATCTCGCGCAATTCGCCCAAGGTATTTATGTGGGAATATCCAATGTGAATCCCGTATATCCCAAGGCGTTGCCCGGCCAATATCACTGGACCGATATGCTGCCTCTATTTGAGGCGGAACTCGACAACACAAGGAAGGAATATCAACGGACGCGCAAAGCCGCAGCCGAAAAAATTGGAGGCCAAAGATGAACCGTAACTTTTCAATGCAGCAATACTGGGACAAACTCGCCGAAAACTGGACGCCGCTCTTGAAGTTCAAGGGCAAAACCAAAGCCGACTGGACCGCCTGGCGCAAAGAAGCCCATCCAAAATTCATGGAACTGCTCGGTCCCTTCCCGAAAAAAGTGCCGCTCCAGGCCGAGGTGGAGTCCTCGGTAATTGACGGCGACTTAATCCGGGAGCGGGTGGTCTTAAACTCCGAGGAATTTATGTCCGTACCCTGCCAGGTCTTAAAACCAAGGAAGATGAAAGCAGATAAGAAGAATGCGACTATCCTCTGCAGCCACGGCCACGGCCCTTACGGCAAAGACGCGGTAGCCGGCATCCGCTCTGACAACGGGTTCGTCCAAAATATACAGGCCTTGAACTACAACTACGGCGAGCAGATGGCAAAAGCCGGCTTCCTGACCATCTGCCCTGACCTGCGGGTATTCGGCGAACGCCGGGACGGACCCGACCCGTTTCCAGGCAGGGAGCCCTGCGAAGTAAACTTCATCAAGGGAGCGATCCTGGGTATCTACACCCTGACCCTCGACATCTGGGATATGCAATGCTGCCTTGACTATCTGGAGACCAGGCCGGAAGTGGATAAGAATCGCATCGGCATGATGGGCTTGTCCATGGGCGGCGTCATGACCACCTTCACTTCGGCAATCGACACCAGGATTAAGGCGGCCGATATTATCGGTTACGTCAATCCATTGAAAGAATGGTTTATCAAGCGGTCACACGCCTGCGGTTCCGCGCTTGTACCGGGTCTCTTCCGTTATTTTGACACGGATGACATTGCCGGCTTGATTGCGCCCCGGCCCCTCCTTATCGAGATGGGTATCTACGATAACGCCTTCTTCATTCAAGACCTATTGAAAGGATACGGAGGGGTAAAAAAGATTTACCAGGCAGCCGGCGCCGCAGACAGACTCTGGGCGGATATCCATTCCGGATCCCATGCTTTCGCAGGCGGCAAGGCCTTTAAATTTTTCAAAAAATACCTGTGAGCGACAAAATGAATCCCTTATTCAAAACAGAAATAATTAATCAAATCCGGAAAACCGGAGTTATCGCCGTGTTGGTTATAGACGATATCGACAACGCTGTCCCTGTAGCTCAAGCATTATTGAAGGGTGGGGTTACGGCAATAGAATTAACACTGCGCACCCCCGTGGCCCTTAAAGCGCTGAAAGCAATCAGGAAAGAAGCACCGGGAATGATGGTCGGCGTCGGTACCGTTTTAACGGTTGGACAAATCGATGAAATCAACGAAGCCGGAGCTGCCTTTGCCGTCGCTCCTGGTTTAAACACGGAAGTAGTCTGCCACGCAAAAAAAATAGGGCTAAGTTTTGCTCCGGGAATTGTTACTCCCTCTGATATTGAAAACGCCGTAAAGCTGGGGTGCCGGGTTTTAAAGTTCTTCCCGGCCGAGCCGAGCGGTGGCTTAACCTATCTGAAAAGCATAGCAGTTCCTTATAACCATCTTCAACTGCAATATATTCCCTTAGGGGGGATTAACGAGGACAACATGGAAGAATATGTAACAAGTCCGTTGATAATGGCAATAGGCGGTTCCTGGATTGCATCGCCTTCCTTAATTCAACAAAAAAATTGGTCTAAAATCACAAATAACGCAAAAATGGCCGTCGATAAAGTAACGCGGGTAAGAAAGTGTTGTTAGCGAAAAAATAAACGCTACTCACAAAAAAAGAGAGGCACTGTTTTTCTCAGCGCTTCCCTTTTTTATTTGAAATCAAATTCAGGCGACCCTGAAAGGGTCGCGCTACGAAGTTAATGTATGGATTCCCGCCTACTACACGCGGGAATGACATGCGTTTTGGTGCAGTTTTTGGCGTAGGCCGACGCCTGTCCTACTACGTATCTTTTTCTTTATCCCCGGCGACTTCTTCGGTGATTTCGTTCACGATGATATCGGTAATCCGGTCATCCGGCAGGATGTTAATCAGTTTAACGCCTTTGGTGTTGCGGCCGATGCACCTTATTCCCGCCCCGCTGATGCGGATAGCCTGTCCCTTCTGGGACAAGATAAGCATCTCGTCCATATCTCTGACCATGCGCATTGTAACCACCTTACCGTTGCGCTTATCGGTCTTGATGTCGATAATCCCCATGCCGGCCCGCTTCTGAATCCGGTAGGAATCAGACCGGGTCCGCTTGCCGTAACCTCTTTCACAAACCGTAAGCAACGGCGTCGGTTCTTTCAGAGCCTCCACGCCTACGACCATATCGCTGCCCTTCAGCCGGATGCCGTGGACGCCGGAAGCAATCCGGCCCATATTGCGCACGTTGGATTCCGGAAAACAGATGGCCATCCCGTTCCGGGTGGTCAAGAAAATATTATGTTCGCCGGTAGTTACCCGGACACCGGCCAGATGGTCTTTTTCCCGCAGGGTCAACGCGATGATGCCACCGGCGCGCGGGTGGCTGTAAGCCGAAAGCCGGGTCTTTTTAACCACTCCTTTTTCCGTCGCCAGAAAGAGAAACTTCTCGGCGCTGAAATCCGGAACCGGCACAATGGCGGTTATGGACTCACCCTCCAGGAGCCGCAAGAGGTTGATAATCGGCCGGCCCTTTGCCTGCCGGCTCTGTTCCGGAACCTGATAAGCCAGGAGCCAGTAAACCCGTCCGAGATTGGTGAAAAAGAGCAGATAGTCGCGGGTATTGGCCAGGACCATCTCCTTTAAATAATCGTTCTCTTTACTGGCACCCGCCAGCACGCCCCGGCCGCCCCGCCTCTGCCTGCGGTAGGTATCCAACGGCAGGCGCTTGATATAACCGGTGGCCGAAAGGGTAATCACCGTATCTTCCGGCTTAACCAAGTCTATCTCCGAAAATTCCATCACTTCGGAAGCGACAATCTGCGTGCGGCGTTCGTCTCCGTAACGTTTCACCAGGTCATTCAGTTCGCTCTTAATAATACCGTTGACCTTGCCCGGGCTGGCCAGAATCGCCTCGTATTCCGTAATCTTCTTCTTCAGTTCCGCGCTCTCGTCGCGTATCTTACCCTGTTCCAGACCGGTAAGCCGGGACAGCGGCATCGCCAGAACCGCGTCCGCCTGTTTTTCCGAAAGCTTAAATTTCTCCTGCAAACCTTCTTTGGCTTCCGACAATGAAGCACTGGATCGAATCAGTTTGATAACCTTGTCAATGTTTGCCAGCGCAATCAGGTAACCTTCCAGAATGTGGAGCCGTTCCTGAGCCTTTTTCAAGTCATACCGGGTACGGCAAACTATGATATTCCGTCGGTGGATTAAGAATTCCGCCAAGAGTTCCTGCAGGGTCAGGATGCGCGGCCGCCCTTCTACCAGCGCCAGGGTGTTAATACCGTACGATACCCGCAAAGAACTGTGCTTGTAAAGCTGGTTTAAAACCAGGTCCGGGTCCTCCCCGGCCTTCAATTCAATCATGACCCGGATGCCTTCCTTGTCCGATTCATCCCGAACCGTGGAAATACCTACCACCGCTTTATCGTCAGCCAGCCGGGCGATATCAGCCACCAAATTGGCTTTGTTGATTTCGTAGGGAAGCTGGGTTACCACAATCGCCTGGCGGTTGTGGCTCAAGTCTTCAATCTCGGTGTGCGCCTGCAAAATAATTATGCCGTGCCCGGTCCGGTAAGCAGAATCAATCCCGCGCCGGCCCAGGATGTAGCCACCCGAAGGAAAATCAGGCCCGGGCAGAACCTCCATAATCTCTTCCAAGGTTACGTCCGGGTTGTTAATCATCAGGATTAAAGCCTGCGCCACCTCTGTCAAATTATGGGGTGGAATATTAGTAGCCATGCCCACCGCAATTCCGGTGGAACCGTTTATCAGAAGATTGGGAAGTTTGCTGGGCAGGACCGTCGGTTCCTGAAGCGTTTCGTCAAAATTGGGCTGCCAGGCAACCGTCTCTTTTTCCAGGTCAGAAAGAAGTTCACCGGTAATCGCCGCCATCCGCGCTTCCGTGTACCGCATCGCGGCCGCGGAATCGCCGTCGATAGAACCAAAGTTACCCTGTCCGTCAATCAAAGGATAGCGTAAGGAAAAATCCTGCGCCATACGGCAAAGAGTCTCGTAGATTGCCGAATCACCGTGCGGATGGTATTTACCCATCACTTCACCGACAATGCGCGCGCTCTTCTTGTAGGGTTTGGAGTGTTCCGACCCCAATTCCTGCATAGCGTAGAGAATGCGGCGGTGAACCGGCTTCAAACCATCCCGCGCATCCGGCAAGGCCCGGCCCACGATAACGCTCATGGAATAGTCGATGTAGGACCGCTGCATCTCGGTCTCTAACTCAATCGACTGGATATTACCCCAGTCCTTCTCCGTACTCTTCTCTTTTTCCTTTTCTTCCGCCATATTAGGTTAGGAGGGGTCATAGCCCCTCCCCTACATTTTTTATGTTAAACGTCTAAATTTCTCACTTCGTGGGCGTGGCGTAAAATAAAATCCCGGCGCGGCTCAACCGCTTCGCCCATCAAAATAGTAAATATCTCGTCGGCCCGAACCGCGTCCGCCAAGTTCACCCTCAAAAGCCGGCGGTTTTTGGGATCCATCGTCGTCTCCCAAAGTTGCTGGGGATTCATCTCGCCCAAACCCTTATACCGCTGAATGTGCAGGCCTTCCTTACCCAGTTCCATAATTGTGGAAACCAGTTTCATCGGGCTTACCTTTACATCCCCGCCTGGATGGGGTCTATCCGACGTCTTCTCGCTACGGATAATAAAAAACGGTTCTTCCAGAGCGCTGGGTTTCAGACCGTATCCCTCCAGCTTCGTGATGATGCGCTCCAATTCCCGGCTCTCGTAAATCTCAATCGCCGGGAATTCCTTCTCCCGGGAAACAAAAAATTGCGCCAGTTCGGTTTCGTCGTAAAAATAGACCTCATCCTTCTCGGACGCCTTGGACATCGCCCCGCCTCCGTTTTCGCGAACCAGATAAAGCGGCAACTTTCCTTCTTTGGAAATTCTCTTTAAGAACGACAGAAGAGAAACGCCCTTGTGGTGCAAGCTTCTCTCGATATCTTCCAGAACCTGAAATAACCGGGTCAGGTCACGTACCTCTTCCTTGGTGCATTCTTTATGTTCCTTACCGCTTTTATAAAATATACTGTTGCCTTCCAAGGCCAGGGAAAGCAGCTGCCGGCTCATGTCCCGGTCGTCCGGAACGTAAAATTCCCGTTTGCCCTTATTAACCTTATAGAGCGGCGGCTGGGCAATATAAACATAGCCCTGGTCAATTAAAGGCTTCATTTGCCGATAAAGAAAGGTTAAGATAAGAGTACGGATGTGGGCGCCGTCAACGTCCGCGTCGGCCATCAGAATCAGGCGGTGATAACGCAATTTAGTGGAGTCAAATTCGTCGCCGATTCCGGTGCCCATGGCCGAAATCA
>Ga0172380_10003284_pt1 | contig 22584 bp, 16 predicted proteins | sample Leawe162metaG_FD_119747 | JGI IMG/M metagenome (GOLD analysis project Ga0172380, IMG submission 119747) | Leachate microbial communities from a municipal landfill in Southern Ontario, Canada - Leachate well 162 metaG | ecosystem: Engineered > Solid waste > Landfill > Unclassified | place...
ACGTGGGACTCGGTGCCGGCGACCACCACCTGGGGACGCTCGCTGCCCGCCAGGCCGTCGAGGCACTTGGCGGCGACGCAGGAGAAATGCAGCTTCTCGGCGACGGCTTCGGGAAAAGTCAGTCCCCGTAATACGGCGACGGTATGGCCGATGCCTTTCGGATACTGCTCGGAGAACATCGCCGGCACGCCGAGGCGCTGGGCGAGCTTCACCAGCCAGACGGCGTTGGCGAGCACCGTCTCGCCCTCGTGGATGTGCGGCAGCAGGCGCTCCTGGATGTCGATCACCAAGAGGGAGGAATGCTCTCGTTCAATCAGCATGACAGCTCCGGACGGTTGCGAAACCAGTCGAGCGCCTCGGGATTGGCCAGCGCCTCGACGTTCTTCACCGGCTCGCCGTGCACGAGGTTGCGCACGGCCAGCTCGACGATCTTGTTGCTCTTGGTGCGCGGGATGTCGCCCACCTGGAGAATCTTCGCCGGCACATGGCGCGGCGTGGTGTTCTCGCGGATGACGTCCTTGATGCGCCTGGCCAGCGCGTCGTCGAGGGTCAGCCCCTCGCGCAGCTTGACGAAGAGGACGACGCGGGTGTCCTTCTCCCAGTCCTGGCCGATGACGAGGGATTCGAGCACCTCGTCGAGCTTCTCCACCTGGCGGTAGATCTCGGCGGTGCCGATGCGCACGCCGCCGGGATTCAGCGTGGCGTCGGAGCGGCCGTAGATGATGTAGCCGCCGTGGGCGGTTTCCTCCATGAAGTCGCCGTGGCACCAGATGTTCGGGTATTTCTCGAAGTAGGCGGCGCGGTACTTCTTTCCGTCGGCATCGTTCCAGAAGCCGACCGGCATCGAGGGAAAGGGCTTGATGCAGACCAGCTCGCCCTTGGTCTTGCGCACCGGATGGCCCGCCTCGTCGAGCACCTCGACGGCCATGCCGAGGCCGCGGCACTGTATTTCGCCGCGCCACACCGGGCCGATCGGGTTGCCCAGCACGAAGCAGGAAATGATGTCGGTGCCGCCGGAGATGGAGGCGAGCTGCACGTCGCGCTTGATGTTTTCGTACACGTAACCGAAGGCCTCCGGCACCAACGGGCTGCCAGTGGAGAAGATGGCACGCAGCTTCTCAAGGTTGTGCGTCTTCGCCGGCGCGAGGTTGATCTTGGCAATGGCGTCGATGAACTTGGCCGAAGTGCCGAAGTGGGTCATGCCTTCGGCCTCGGCGTAGTCGAAGAGGATGCTGCCGCGGCCGACGAAGGGCGAGCCGTCATAGAGCAGCAGGGTCGCCCCCGAGGCGAGGCCGGAGACGAGCCAGTTCCACATCATCCAGCCGCAGGTGGTGAAATAGAACAGGCGGTCGCCCGGCTTGACGTCGCTGTGCAGTCGATGCTCCTTCAGATGCTGCAACAACGTCCCGCCGGCGCTGTGCACGATGCACTTGGGCACGCCGGTGGTGCCTGAGGAATACATGATGTAGAGCGGGTGGTCGAAGGGCAGGCGCTCGAAGCGGATCTCGCGCTCGCCGGCGAAGGGGGCGAGAAAATCGGCCAGCGATACGCCATGCTTCACGGCGGCCATGTCCCCGCCGCCGGCATAGGGCACGACCACCACCTGCTCCAGCGAAGGCATGCGCACGGCGATCTCGGCCACCTTGCCGAGGCAGTCGATCGCCTTACCTTTGTAGTAATAGCCGTCGCAGGCGAACAGCACCTTCGGCGCGATCTGGCCGAAGCGGTCGAGCACGCCCTGCACGCCGAAATCCGGCGAGGCGGAGGAGAAGATGGCGCCGATGGAGGCCGTGGCCAGCATCGCCACCACGGTGGCCGGGACATTGGGCATGTAGGCGGCGACGCGGTCGCCCTTGCCCACGCCCATATCGCGCAGGGCCCAGGCGGTCTGCGCCACTGCGCAGTAGAGATCGGCATGACTGGCACGGCCCTTGACCTTGTCCTCGCCCCAGAAGACGAGAGCATCGGCTGTGTCATGGCTGCGGAGAAGGTTCTCGGCGAAGTTGAGGCGGGTGTCCGGAAACCACTTCGCGCCCGGCATTTTGTTGGCGTCGACCAGCACGCGCTCGCCGCGCTCGCCGACCACGCCGGCGACATCCCACAGCGTGGTCCAGAACTGATCGGGATGCGTCACCGACCAGCGGTGCAGCGCTTCGTAGTCGGCGAATTCGGGATCCCAGCGCCGGGTGGCCGAACGCATGAAGGCGGTCAGATTGGCGGCGGCGATGCGCTGCTTCGAGGGCTTCCAGAGGGGTTTCCTGGCGCTCATGGTCATAAGGCAAGTTCTCTCATGCTGTCGGGCAGTGGGATGGAACGGCCGCTGGCGGGATCGATCCAGACCACCTTGGCGTCGCCGTGTGCATACAGCCTGTCGTCGCCGGCCAGGCGCATCTCGTAGTGCGTCGGCAGGCTGCTGCGTCCCGGCTGGCCTAGATACATGCGCACCTCGACGTCGCCAGGGTAGACGAAAGGCACGAGGAAGGTGCAGCTGGCGTTGATGATGACCGGTCCTTCTTCGGCGTGCTGGCCGGTGTCGTAGCCGAGCGATTCGAACCACTCGATGCGCGCCTGTTCCATGTAGCGGAAATAAACCGTGTTATTGACGTGTCCCATGGCGTCCATGTCGCCCCAGCGCATGGGCAGGGTGGTGGTGAATATCAGCTTGCGCTTGTGTTCCATTTGTCCGGAGAGTACCTGGATAAAACCGAATTATAATGTCAGCCACTCAGTCCAAAACAAAACAATGGGAAACAGCATGCAGCGCGAATCCATGGAATTCGATGTCGTCATCGTCGGCGGCGGTCCGGCCGGCCTCGCCGCGGCGATACGCCTGAAGCAGATCGACGCGAACATCAATGTCTGCCTGATCGAGAAGGGCGCCGAGGTCGGCGCGCACATCCTCTCCGGCGCGGTGATGGATCCGCGCGCGCTGAACGAGCTGATCCCCGACTGGAAGGACAAGGGCGCGCCGCTCGATACGCCGGTGACGGAAGACCGCTTCATCATCTTCTCCGAGACGGGCGGCATCAAGGTGCCCAACGCCCTGCTCCCGGGCTGCTTCCTCAACCAGGGCAACTACATCGTCAGCCTGGGCAACGTCTGCCGCTGGTTGGCGCAGCAGGCCGAGGCCCTCGGCGTGGAAATCTATCCGGGCTTCGCCGGCGCCGAGGTACTCTACCGCGAGGACGGTTCGGTGAAGGGCGTGGCCACAGGCGACATGGGCGTCGGCCGCGACGGCCAGCCGACGGACGCCTACCAGCCAGGCATGGAACTGCTCGGCAAGTACACCCTCTTCGCCGAGGGCTGCCGCGGCCACCTCGGCAAGCAACTGGAGGAGAAATTCAAGCTGCGCAACGGCGCCGACCCGCAGGTCTACGGCATCGGCATCAAGGAGCTGTGGGAGATCAGGCCCGAACAACACGTCAAGGGCCTGGTCATGCACACCGGCGGCTGGCCGATGGCGTCCGACACCTACGGCGGCGGCTTCGCCTACCACCTCGAAGGGAACCTGGTCGCGATCGGCTACGTGGTGGGCCTCGCCTACAGCAACCCCCACCTCTCGCCCTTCGAGGAATTCCAGCGCTACAAGCTGCATCCGCTGGTGAAGCCTTTCCTCGAGGGCGGCAAGCGCATCGCCTACGGTGCGCGCGCCCTCACCGCGGGCGGCCTGCAGGCGCTGCCGAAGCTGATCTTCCCCGGCGGCGCCCTCATCGGCGACGACGCCGGCTTCCTCAACGCCGCGCGCATCAAGGGCTCGCACGCCGCACTGAAGACCGGCATGCTCGCCGCCGAGGCGCTCGCCGAGGCACTCGCCGCCGGCCGCAGCGGCGACGAACTGACCGCCTATCCGCAGAAGTTCCGCGAATCCTGGTTGTTCGAGGAGTTGCATCGCGCACGCAACTTCAAGCCGTGGATGAGCAAGGGGCTGTGGCTGGGCTCCCTGATGTTCGGCATCGACCAACAGGTGTTCCGCGGCAAGGCGCCGTGGACGCTGCGCCTCACCGCCGACCACCTTAAGCTGAAGAAGGCCGCCGACTGCGCGCCGATCGACTACCCGAAGCCGGACGGCGTCATCACCTTCGACCGACTCTCCTCGGTGTTCCTCTCCAACACCAACCACGAGGAAAACCAGCCCTGCCACCTGCGTCTGAAGGACGAGAGCGTGCCGATCCGCACCAATCTCGCCCTCTACGACGCGCCCGAGCAGCGCTACTGCCCGGCCGGCGTGTACGAGATCGTGCGCGACGCCGACGGCACGAATCCGCGCCTGCAGATCAACGCGCAGAACTGCGTGCACTGCAAGACCTGCGACATCAAGGATCCGACGCAGAACATCACCTGGGTGGTGCCCCAGGGAGGCGAAGGGCCGGTCTACCCCAACATGTGAGGCAGGGTGGCGCAGACCGCCGCCCCACTCAATTCAGATTCAAGCTGCCAAGAACGCCATTCACCGCGCGCTCGAAGAGGGGCTCGTCGGCGACGATGCGGGCCATGCCGGTCCTGAACTGGTAGGCCAGCGCCTCCTGCGATATCGACGTCGCCCGCGGCGAGCGCGGATTGGTGAAAAGATAGATGCCGCGCTGCGGGCTGACCCAGGATAGCCTGGAACGCGCCGGCAACCCTTCGGCCTGGCGAAACTCCACCCAGTCGCCGCGACCGAGCGCCGACACCTGTTGCAGATGAATGTCCCCCGCCGTCACGATCGACGGGCTGGCGCCGACCAGCGCCACCTCCTCGATCTGCACATCGTTCTCGGTAATGCGCGTGATGAACAACTCGCCCTCCGGATTGACGCTGTATTGTGTGGCGTGGGAAGGCGGAGGCGAGTTCTCGGCCGGCGCGGATGGCTCGGTCACGACAACTTCGCCTCCATTCAGGCCGGCCTTCACCGCCGCCGAGTGCAGCGCCACCAGCTCGTCGAAGAAGCGGCCGCGCTGCTCCTGCGCCATGCCGATCACGTCGAGACCGACGTGCATGGCGCGCAGCAGGCCCGGCAGGGTGCTCACCAGCTGCTTGCGCTCGTCGCTGTTGGCTTTCGGTGCGACGCTCCAGACGAGGTCGTCCATCATGGCCATGGCGCTCAGGTAGGCGTGGTGCTCCTCGCCGTGCCTGAGATAGAGCTCCTTCAAAACGTGCTGCCAGTGGTCGAGCAGGAAGCGCTGCACGCCCTGCGGCACGCTGGACGAGAGGCGGCGCGACACCGCCTCGCTCGCGACGACCCAGGCGATCTCCTCGGTCTCGCGCTTGCGCATGAGTTCCGCCGAGCGCTCGGCGATCCCCTCGGCCATGGCGTCCCGCTCGACCATGACGGCATTCAGCAGGTTGAGCGCATCCGTGAAAATCTGCACGTCCCGCTCGAACTCGTTCTGGATGCGCTCTGCAATAAAGGCGATTTCCTGGTAGAGCGGATCGTCCTGGTCGACTGCCTCGCCCCAGGCAATGGCGGCCTGCGAGATGCCGTCGAGCAGCCGGCGCGCCGGGTGCGCCCTGCTGGAGAAGAAGGACTTGTCGAGCATCGCCACCTTCAGCACGGGGATCTGCAGGCGTCCCACCAGCGCCTTGATGGCATCCGGAATCTTCGCATCGTCGAAGATGAAGTCGAACAACATGGCGACGATGTCGATGGTGATGGCGTCGAGCTGGCCGACGCCCTGCGCCTGACCGTTTGCCTTGACCTGGTGCAGGATGTTCACCGTGCCGAGTGCCTGGCCCAGATCGGGCAGGCCGTCGACATGGCCTTTCTCCGCCATCAGCGTGTCGAGGCGCTGCAACTCGGTCAGGGAATCGATGAAGCCGCTCTGGATGGAGGCCGCCTGGGATGCGCCGCCCGCAGGCAGCGTGCTGCCGGGAACGGGCATCGGGGGCAACGCGGCGGAGCCCTGTGGCATATCGCCGGCTCCGGACATACCTGCCGACCGTGCCTGCACCAGTTGCTGCAGGGCACTGAGCAGGTCGCCACCGGCCGACTCGCGCTGTACCGGTGCCGCGGGCGCCTCCTGTTTTGCCGCCGGCCTGGCAGACGACGGGGTATTCACCGGCTTGCGAAAGGACGAGCGCAGGTCGGGCAGGACATTCCAGCGCACCATCTCGCTGTTGAGATCGGCATAGACGGCATGCAGCGCCGTGGAAACGTGCTGCTCGATCCGCTTGAGCAGCACCAGCTTGAGCCTGACGCCGCCCTCGATCTCGTCGCAGGCGCGCTTCAGCGCATCGCACACCGCCTGCGGGCTGATGGGGTTTTCCTCCTCCGACAGCTCTTTCTTGCCGAGCAGCATGGCGACGCGCTCACCGAGGAGCGAGAGTTCATCCTCGTTCTGCTCGCGCAGGCGACCGGCCAGCTCCTGCATGGCAATGCTCTCGGCGAGGTCGTCCTCCTCGACCAGGCGCAACTCCTGCGACGAGGCAGCAAGGGTCTTCATGGCGTTGTTCATTTCGCCGCGCATCTTGTGGTTGAAAACCTCGACGAAGTGGCGCGAAAAGGCGGCCTCGATCTTCGGCCACTTCTCCTTGGCCTTGCCGCGCACCTCGAGATAGAGGTTCTGCATCTCGCGGTCGTAGCTGGCCTCGGCCATCTGGAACAGGTCTTCCTCGACGTCGGCCAGCATATCGCTCAGCGACCCGGACAGCCGTTTCATGGCCAGCTCACGGCAGTCGTTGAGCATGCGGCTGGATTCCGCCGCGCTCAACTGGCGCCGTTCGTTCAGGTTGACGACATTGCTCAATGCGCTCGCAGCCATGTTTGCCTCCATTCACAGCCGTGCCGCGCAGCGCGCGGCAGACGGCACTCAGGCCGATGCCGAAACGGCAGCGACCGGCGGACGAACCCCACCGGGATGGAATCGCAAGCAACAGGTCAGGCGGGAATGGCGCGAAGCTGCAGACCGGGCGGCTTCGCCCGGCAAGACATTGACAGAAAGAAAGGCACGACTCATTGCGACCCCTATCTGGCAACTCCGCTGCCCTAGAACTATCCGTGGCCGGATAGACCCTTAGACCGGTTGTTTTGCGCCCCCATCTTTCAATGGGTTTGCCCTTATCAGATTCAGTGATCCGTATGTCTTGACGGCAATCGGATCGTTTTCATGAGGCCTTCGAGCCGTATGGCCTCAAGATCCACCGTGAAATAATTCACGACTTGGTGTAATCAATAGCATGTGAAAATTCAAAGCGCAACTGTCGTCAACCCCCGACAGTATCGCTTTTTAGTGCCTAATATTTATTGCAAATCAGAGCGTTGAAGCAAAAAAAAACGCCCTGCCGACGATTTTTTCTTTCTGAAAATAATGATGCGGGGCGACGGCAGCCGCCAGCGCCCCGCAGAAGACTTGCTTAAAGGTGCTCTTCCGCTACTGCCAGCGCACCGGCGCCGCCCTTGATTACCGTCCGGGCCAGGCCGGGGGCCTGCGACAGGACATGGTCGGCATAAAAGCGGGTGGTGGCGATCTTCGTCGGGTAGTACGGATCGCTGTCGCCCGCGGCGATCTTTGCCTGCGCCACCAGGGCGGCGCGGGCCATCTGCCAGCCGCCGCTGACGATGCCCATCAGCCGCAGGAAAGGCACGGCGCCGACATGCACGCCCTTGATGTCCTGGCTGAAGTTCGTCGCGATGTAGGTGGCCGCCTCGGCGACCGCCTGCACGCCGCGCGAGAAGCCGGCATGGATGGCGGCGAAGTCCTCGCCAGGCTGTTTGGCCAGCTCCGCATCGACCTGCTGCATGAGGCCGATGACCCCCTTGAGGGTGGCGCCGCCCTCGCGGGCGATCTTGCGGCCGATCAGGTCGTTGGCCTGGATGCCGGTGGTGCCCTCGTAGATGGTGGTGATGCGCGCGTCGCGCAGGTACTGCGCGGCCCCGGTTTCCTCGATGAAGCCCATGCCGCCGTGGATCTGCACGCCGAGCGAGGCGACCTCGATGCCGGTCTCGGTGCTCCATCCCTTGACGACGGGAATCATGAGGTCGACAAAGGCATGGTTGCGCGTGCGCTCCTCGGCATCGGGATGGCGCGCCGCCGCGTCGTGCGCCGCCGCCACGACGTAGGCCAGGGCACGCATGGCTTCGGCCTGCGACTTCATCAGCATGAGCATGCGGCGAACGTCGGGATGGCGGATGATCGGCACGGCGCCGCCGCCCGCGACGAGGTCGCGGCCCTGCACGCGCTCCTTCGCATATTCGAGCGCGCGCTGGTAGGCGCGGTCGGCGATCGCCACGCCTTCCAGGCCGACGGCGAAGCGGGCGGCGTTCATCATGACGAACATGTACTTGAGGCCCTCGTTCTCCTTGCCGACGAGGTAGCCGACGGCGCCGCCGTTGTCGCCATAGGCGAGCACGGACGTCGGCGAGGCGTGGATGCCGAGCTTGTGCTCGATGGAGACGCAACGCACGTCGTTGCGCGCGCCGGGCGTGCCGTCGGCGTCGAGGAGAAATTTCGGCACGACGAAGAGCGAGATGCCCTTGACGCCCTCCGGCGCATCCGGCGTGCGCGCCAGCACGAGATGGATGATGTTCTCGGTCATGTCGTGCTCACCGTAGGTGATGAATATCTTCTGGCCGAAGACCTTGTAGGTGCCGTCGCCCTGCGGCACGGCGCGCGAGCGCACCAGCGCCAGGTCGGAGCCGGCCTGCGGCTCGGTCAGGTTCATGGTGCCGGTCCAGCCGCCCTCGATCATCTTCGGCAGGTAAGCCGCCTTCAGTTCGGGCGAGCCGTTGAGGGTGATCGCCTCGATGGCGCCGGTGGTGAGCAGCGGGCAGAGCGAGAAAGCCATATTGGAGGCCTTCCACATCTCCTGCACGGCGGCGACCACGACCTTGGGCATGCCCTGGCCGCCGAAGTCCGGTTCGCAGCCGATGCCGTTCCAGCCATTCTCGACGAACTGGCGGTAGGCCTCCTTGAAACCCTGCGGCATGGTGACGTTGCTGTCCTTCCACCTGGCGCCCTCCTGGTCGCCGGAGCCGTTGATCGGCGAGAGCACGCCCGTGGCGAACTTGGCGGCCTCCTCGAGAATGGCGTCCACGGTGTCGGGCGTCGCCTCCTCGTAGCCGGGCAGCTTGCCGACCTGTTCGATGCCGGCCAGTTCGCGCAGGACGAAGTGCATGTCACGCAGGGGGGCGGAATAAGTGCTCATCTTTTATCTCCTAGTGTTGTCGCGCTTGACCGGCCAGCCGGTCGTTCAGAATGTCTTCCAGCAGCAGGATCTCGGCCACCACCGAGACGGGAAAGCCCATGCGCCCGCCGCCGCGGTTATCGACGAGCAGATGGCGCAGGTATTCCAGGCAGGATGCGTCGGGCCATGTTGCCTGAATCTTTTCCAGGATGTGGGGAAGCTGCTCAAGTCCGAGGATTTCCGTGTGCTCCTCGTCGTCAAAGAAGGAGCGCAGCGGCACGCCGGAGATGCCCTCGTCCCAGCCCGGCACCTTGACATTGAAATGCCGGTGCACCGTCTCGGCGGCACGCTCGAAGTCCTCGCGCATGCCGGTCTGCCGGTGGAGATCGAGCAGTTTCAGCCACGGCCTCACTGAAACCGTCGGGTGGTCGTGCAGGTAATCCTTCAGGGCCTGCGTGGCCCCCGTGGTGCGGCCGTAGCTCAACATCACTTCGGCGAGATCGAGGGCGTGGTCCATTTCCTCGCGGACGGGATCGACGGACGGAGGCGGCGCTGCCTCCGGCGCGGGAACCGTCTGCCGCTTCAGGCCATCCGCAGCTTCGTCAGCTTGCTGCAACGCTTCGGGCGCCGGCGGCGCCTCGACTGCCGGGAGCGAGGCCGGCTTCTGCGGCGGAACATCGGGTGACGCCGGGGAGCGCGTAACGGCTGCCGGGTGCGGCTGGCCCAGCGTGCGGCGCATCCGGAACAGGAGCAAAGTCAGTCCCCCCAGCACGGCGGCGACCAGCGGCCACGCCATGCCGCCCTCCTCCCTGGCCGGACGCGCTACAGGAATCGATGCCGCGGGCAATGCCGCCGCAATCGGTGCCGGCTCGGCGGGTGCCGTCTCCAGACCGGCCAGCAACAGCTGCGGTCGAGGCGCCGGGGCGCCATCGATCAGGACGCGCAAACTGAGGACCATGTCGGCCGTGCCGTGAATGCGTGCATTGAGCTTGTCGAAGCCGACCCAGAATTCGCTGGCTCCCTGGGTCAGGTGATATTCGCGCCGCAGCAGGTCGCGCTCGTCCTCGCTGGCGGCGGGCGTGGACAACTGCCAGGCCAACTGCACCGACGGCTCCATCTGCATCGCGGAGGGAACCGCAAAGGCAGCCTGTGCGACAGTCAGCATGATCGTCGCCAGCCAGCCCGCCTTGGCGCGAAGCCGGCCCATCGGCGCTCAGCCCAGTTCGGCCACCAGTTCGGGCACGGCCTGGAACAGGTCGGCCACCAGGCCGTAATCGGCCACCTGAAAGATCGGCGCCTCGGGATCCTTGTTGATGGCGACGATCACCTTGCTGTCCTTCATGCCGGCCAGATGCTGGATGGCGCCGGAGATGCCGACGGCGATGTAGAGGTCCGGCGCAACGATCTTGCCGGTCTGGCCGACCTGGTAGTCGTTCGGCACGAAGCCGGCATCGACGGCAGCGCGGGAAGCGCCCAGCGCCGCGCCGAGCTTGTCGGCCAGCGGCTCGAGCACCTTGTGGTAGTTCTCGCCACTGCCCATGCCGCGGCCGCCGGAAACGATGATCCTGGCGGCGCCCAGCTCGGGCCGCGCACTTTTGGTGAGCTCGCGGCCGATGAGCCTCGAGACGCCCGAATCGTCATTCGTTGCCAGCGCTTCGATGGCTGCCGAGCCGCCCTGGCCTGCAGCCTCGAAGGCGGTGCCGCGCACAGTAATGACCTTCACCGCATCGGCACTCTTCACCGTCGCCAGCGCATTGCCCGCATAGATCGGGCGCACGAAGGTGTCGGCGGATTCGACCGCGACGATTTCGGAGACCTGCGCCACGTCGAGCAGCGCCGCCACGCGCGGCAGGAAGTTCTTGCCGAAGGTCGAGGCCGGCGCGAGGATGTGCGTGTAGCCTGCAGCATGGGCGACGACCAGCGCGGCCACGTTCTCCGGCAGCTGTCCGGCGTAGGCCGCGCCGTCGGCGACGCGCACCTTGGCAACGCCGTCGAGCTGCGCGGCGGCCTGGGCAGCGGCGGTGCAGCCGGAGCCTGCCACCAGAACGTGGATTTCGCCGCCGAGCTTCTTCGCGGCGGTGAGGGTATTCAGCGTTGCAGCCTTGATCGACGCGTTGTCGTGTTCGGCAATGACCAGGATGCTCATCAGATCACCTTCGCTTCGTTCTTGAGTTTGTCCACCAGCTGCTTGACGTCGGCCACCTTGACGCCGCCGGCGCGCCTGGGCGGCTCGGCGACCTGCAGCGTGGTCAGGCGCGGCGCCACATCGACGCCAAGGTCGGCCGGCTTCAGGGTGTCGAGCGGCTTCTTCTTGGCCTTCATGATATTGGGCAGCGTGGCGTAGCGCGGCTCGTTCAGGCGCAGATCGGTGGTGACTACTGCCGGCAGCTTCAACTCGACTGTCTCGAGGCCGCCGTCGATCTCGCGCGTCACCGTGGCCTTGCCGTCGGCGATGACGACCTTCGAAGCGAAGGTCGCCTGCGGCCAGCCCATCAGGGCGGCGAACATCTGGCCGGTCTGGTTGGCGTCGTCGTCGATGGCCTGCTTGCCGAAGATGACGATCTGCGGGCTCTCTTTCTCGGCGACCGCCTTTATAAGCTTTGCCACCGCCAGCGGCTGCAGCTCGACGTCGCTCTCGACCAGGATGGCGCGGTCGGCACCGAGGGCCAGTGCCGTGCGCAGGGTCTCCTGGCAGGCGGCAATGCCGCAGCTTACCGCTATGACCTCAGTGGCGATGCCGGCCTCCCTCAGCCGCACCGCCTCCTCGACGGCGATCTCGTCGAAGGGGTTCATCGACATCTTGACGTTGGCGAGGTCCACACCGGAACCGTCGCCCTTGACGCGCACCTTGACGTTGTAGTCAACGACGCGCTTGACCGGTACGAGGATCTTCAACCCTGTTCTCCTTTGCGTTAGTGCGAACGCCGCGCCCGGCGCGGCCTGACTCTCCTCCGGCGGATTATGGCACCGGGCCGGAAGGTTTGACACGGCCCGCCATTGCCGGCAGAATTCTTCCATACGCCACAGTATGGAAGACGCTATCGTAACGCAAGCTTCCGGTCTTTTCAATACGCCCGACGACAATGGCCAAACCCGAGACGAACCGACAGCAACTGGACCGCGCCGCCTGGATCAAGGCGGCGCTGGACATTCTTGCCGAAAAGGGACTCGACGGCATTCGCGTGGAGGTGCTGGCAAAGCGGCTGAAGGTCACGAAGGGCAGCTTCTACTGGCATTTCAAGGACCGCCGCGACCTGCTCGACGCCGTGCTGGAAACCTGGAAGGACGGCCGCATCCGCGACATCCAGAAGCAGACCCGCGCTGTGCCCGGCGAGGAACTGCCGCGGGCCTACCATGTCATCGAGGTGTACAGCGCCAACCGCAACCGCAAGGGAATGCTCATCGAGATTGCCATGCGCGACTGGGCGCGGCGAGACGCGGCGGCCGCAGCAGTGGTGGAGGAAGTCGACGCCGCCCGGCTGGATTCCGGCCGCAAGGGCTTCGAGGCGCGCGGCATGCCGCCGCTGGAGGCCTCCAGCCGCAGCCTGCTGCTCTACGCCTACGTTTTCGGTCTCAGCCTGATGAGCTGCGGCAAGTTCGATGCCGACATGGATGAGATGAAGCGCTGGATCGCCGACCGCATAGCGCTTTAAGGGTCAGGACTACTTGCCTTTCCATTGCGGCATGGGCTGCTTGGCGATGAAGGCGTCGATGCCGTCCTGAGCGTCCTCCGCCATCATGTTGCAGGCCATGGTCTCGGCCGCCAGCTGGTAGGCACCGGCCAGACCCATCTCGACCTGGCGATAGAAGGCCTGCTTGCCCATCGCCACCGCCGCCGGCGACTTGGCGAGGATCGAGTCCGTCAGCTTCTTCACCTCGGCATCGAGCTGGTCCGCCGGCACGACGCGGTTCACCAGGCCGCGCGACAGGGCCGTCTGCGCATCCATGAACTCGCCGGTCACCAGCATCTCGAAAGCCTGCTTGCGCGGCAGGTTGCGCGACAGCGGCACCGCCGGCGTGCTGCAGAACAGGCCGAGGTTCACCCCGGAGACGGCGAACTTCACCGTGCCCACCGCCACCGCCAGGTCGCACATGGCAACCAGCTGGCAGCCGGCGGCGACGGCCATGCCGTGCACGCGGGCGATCACCGGCTGCGGCAGCTCGACCAGCTTCATCATCATGCGGCCGCACTTCCTGAACAGCGCCTGCTGGTAGGCCTTGTCCGGGCTGGCGCGCATCTCCTTCAGGTCGTGGCCGGCGCAGAACGCCTTGCCGGCGCCGGCGAGGACAACGACGCGCACCGACGTGTCCTGGGCAATGGCGTCGAGCGCGACCGACAGATCGTCGATCAGTGCGTCGGAAAGCGAATTGAACTGACTCGGCCGGTTCAGCGTGAGCGTGGTCACGCCGTTGACGTCGCTGCGCAGCAGCAGGGGCTCGCTGGAGGATTGCATCACGGCACTCATGTCTTTCTCCTTAATCGATGGCCTGCGTCGATTTTGCCTTCTCGCGCAGGACGAATTTCTGGATCTTGCCGGTGGACGTCTTCGGCAGCGGGCCGAAGATCACTTTCTTGGGTACCTTGAAGCGTGCCATGCGCTCGCGGCAGAACGCGATGAACTCCGCCTCGGTCGCCTGCACGCCCTCCTTCAGCTCGATGAAGGCGCAGGGCACTTCGCCCCATTTCGGGTCGGGTGAAGCCACCACCGCCGCGGCCAGCACCGCCGCGTGGCGGTAGAGCACGTCCTCGACCTCGACCGAGGAGATGTTCTCCCCGCCGGAGATGATGACATCCTTGGAACGATCCTTGATCTTGACGTAGCCGTCGGGCTGCATCACCGCGAGGTCGCCGGAGTGGTACCAGCCGCCATGGAAGGCCTCCTCGGTGGCTTTCGGATTCTTCAGGTAGCCTTTCATGGTGATGTTGCCGCGGAACATGATCTCGCCCATGGTCTCGCCGTCGCGCGGCACCGGCTGCATCGTCTCCGGGTCCATCACCGTGAGGCCTTCCTGCAGGTGGTAACGCACGCCCTGGCGGCCGTTCAGACGCACCTGCTCCTCCAGCGGCAGTTCGCTCCACTCAGGATGCCTGGCGCACACCGCGGCCGGGCCGTAGGTCTCCGTCAGGCCGTAGACGTGGGTGATGTCGAAGCCGATCCGGTTCATGCCCTCGATCATCGAAGCCGGCGGCGGCGCCGCCGCCACCAGGGCGCTGACTTTATGGTCGATGCCGGCGCGCCATTCTGCCGGCGCGTTGATCAGCATGGAATGCACGATCGGCGCGCCGCAGTAATGCGTCACCTTGTGCTCGCGGATGGCGTCGAGGATCGGCTTCGCCTCAACGCGGCGCAGGCAGACATTGGTGCCGGCGTTGGCCGCCATGGTCCATGCAAAGCACCAGCCGTTGCAGTGGAACATCGGCAGCGTCCACAGGTACACCGCGTGCGGCGGCATGCCCCAGGAGACGATGTTCGACGTGGCGTTGAGATAGGCGCCGCGGTGGTGGTAGACGACGCCCTTCGGATTGCCGGTGGTGCCAGAGGTGTAGTTGAGCGAGATGGCGTCCCACTCGTCGGCCGGGCCCTGCCAGGCGAACTGCGGGTCGCCCGCGGCGATAAAGGCCTCGTACTCGATGCTGCCCAGCCGTTCGCCCGGCCCGGCGTATTCGGGGTCGTCCACATCGATCACCAGCAAGTCGCGCCCGGCCAGGGCAAGTGCCCTGGCGACGGTCGGCGAGAACTCGCGGTCGGTGATCAGCGCCTTCGCCTCGCCGTGGTTGAACATGAAGGCGATGGCATCCGCATCCAGCCGGGTATTCAGCGTATTGAGCACGGCGCCTGTCATCGGCACGCCGAAATGGCATTCGACCATTTCCGGCGTGTTGGACAGCATTACCGCGATGGTGTCGCCCTTGCCGAGGCCGCGTGCCTGCAGGGCGGAGGCCAGCCGGCGGCAGCGGGCGTAGGTCTCCGCCCAGGTGAAACGGCGCACGCCGTGGATGATGGAGGTGCGCAGCGGGTAGACAGTCGCGGTCCGCTCAATGAACGTGAGGGGCGACAACGGTGTGTAATTGGCCGCAGTCCTGTCGAGGCCGATCGTGTAGGGGTTTGCCGGCATGCTTGTCCTCTGTCTGTCGGGCTGCCGGCGCCCTGTTGCGGGCGGCCTAGCTGCGGCAGCGCTGGGCGATATTCAATCCCGAGACGGCAGCCCGGTCAAGCCCGCCCAGCCAGTCGTGCAATTCCGTGGAGAGCGCCTCGACCGTCCCGGCCAGGGCCGCTGCCCCGCCGCCCGCATCGGCATTTGCGGACGGGCGCGACAGGCTGAAGCTGTGCCGCGCCAGAATTTCGCCGCCGGTCGGAGCAACGAGCTGCACCCGCGCCTCCAGGACGGCACGGCTGGCGCTGGCCGAATCGAAGATCTGGGCGAACTCGTCCAGGTCCACGCGCAGGCGGCAGGCGCCGCCCGCCGCGCCCGAGAGCATGCGTTTGCGCAGGGCATGACCGACCAGCTCCGCCGGCGGCGCCACCCAGCGGCTCTCGGCATAATTCTGCCGTCGCTGGTTGGCGGAATAGAGGAGTCGGTACTGCATCGCAGAGGAATCCAGCCAGGAAACGGCGAATACATCGATGCTGCGCAGGCTGGCGACGATGCGGTTGTTCGGTGCCGCCTGCACCGCGCCCAGATCGAAATAGGCGACATTCGACGGCGACTTGGACCCGACCCCGCAACCGGCGAGCAGCAGGGCGGCAAGCAGCATCGTTTTTTTCATGGTGTCCTCATTTCGCTGCGAATCCCGCTTCGCCCGGGCCGGGGCGACGCGCTTCACGGCCGAATATCAGCATGTTGGGAGACTCCTCGATCTGGTCGAGCAGGCGCGACATCTGGCGGGAATTGACGGACAGTTCCTGCAGCAGGACATTCAGACGGGGCAACGTGGTTTGCGTAATTTCTCCGCCCGTCTCGCCCAGCAGCGCGTCGAGCTTTTTCGACACGCCCTGCAGGTCGGCGATCAGCGGCGCCACCTCGCCGCTGGCCTTCTCCATGTTGGCCATCGTCGCGCTCAGGCGCTTCATGTTCTCCTCGCTGAGCGCCTGCTTGAGCGAAGCCATCACCTGCGGCAGGTCTTTCATGCTGCCGGAGAGACCCGCCGTGGCCGTCTCGACATTGGCCAGCGTCTGGCCGATGCGCTTGACGTTCTGGTCAGAGAGGAGTGCGGTGGTGCGCTCGGCCACCTGGCGCATCTGCGCCATCAGGTCGGCTGCGTTCTCCCCCAGGGTATCCATGAAGTTCGGCTGTAGTTCGATGCGCGGCAGTTCCCCGTCGACGCCCGTGAGCGGTTCGAGATTTTCGCCCTTGTCCTCGAGCAGGACGGAGGCCAGCCCGGTGACGCCCTGGTAGTTGAGCTTCGCCGTGGTGCCCTTCGTCACGGGCATGCTGGCGTCCAGGCTGATGGTGATGAGGATGTTGAGCGGATTCTTCGGATCGAGCTCGATGTCGAGCACCTTGCCGGCACGAAGGCCGCGGAAGCGGACCTGGGCCTGGGTGTTGAGGCCGCTGACGCTCTTTTGCGTCACGAGGATGTATTCATTGGTGGCTTCCCGCTTGCCCGACAGCCAGAAGACGGCGAGGGCGCTGGCCAGCCCGAGCAGCAAGGTGAATATCCCGGCGGCAAGCGCGTGAGCCCGGCTTTCCATTTTTATACTGTCTCCCCGGAGGTGCGGCTCTGCAACGCCCGCTGAGCCCGGTCGCAGCAGAAGAAATTGCGGATGAAGGGATGATCGACCTTCATGATGTCGTCAATCGTTCCCAGCGCGAGTATACGCTGTTCGGCCAGCACCGCAACGCGGGTGGCCATGCCGGCCAGGGTGTCGAGATCGTGCGTCACCAGCACCACCGTCAGGCCGAGCTGCTGGTGCAGGCTGTTGATCAGGCGTACGAAGGATTCGCTGCGGTCGGGGTCGAGGCCGGCAGTCGGCTCGTCGAGCAGCAGCAGTTCCGGCTCCATCGACAGCGCGCGCGCCAGGGCGACGCGCTTGATCATGCCGCCGGAGAGCTCGGACGGCATCAGCCATGCGTGGCGCGGCAGCAGTTCCACCATCGAAAGCTTGAGCATGACCAGGTCGTGGATCAGATCCTCGTCGACGACGCCCAGCTCGCGCAGCGGGAAGGCGATATTCTGGAAGACGGTGAAGGAGGAATACAGCGCGCCGTACTGGAACAGCATGCCGAAGCGGCGCCGCAGGTTGCGCTCCTGCTCGGCATTGCCCGTAAACAAAGGCTCGCCGAAAAGCCGGATCTGTCCCTGGGTCGGATAGAGCAGGCCGATCATCTGCCTCAGCAGGGTGGTCTTGCCGCTGCCCGAGCCGCCCACCAGCGCCATCACCTCGCCCTTCTCGATGACGAGGTTCAGGTCGCGGTGCACCCAGTGCTCGCCGAAGCGGGTGGACAGGTGCTCGACTTCGATGACGGCGGTCATGATTCTTCCCCCCTTTGCAAAAGGGGGGTCAGGGGGGATTTGACAGCCGCCAATGCGCAGACCACCGCAGCCCCACGGGGATTTCCTTCGGTCACAAATCCCCCTTGTTCCCCCTTTTCCAAAGGGGGAGACCTTCTCGGCCGCGCCGGCGACGAAATGCATGTATCAAGGCAGGTCGTCATATGGGCATGCCTATGCTTCTGGTCGCAATAGCGAATACCGCATCGACCAGGATCACGACGGTGATCGAGCTCACCACCGAGGCGGTGGTATTCGACGACAGGCTTTCCGTGTTCGGCCGAACGCGCAGGCCGAAGTGGCAGGCCACCAGTGCAACGAAAATGCCGAAGGTCACGCCCTTGGCCAGCGCGATGTACAGATTGGCCACCGGTACCACCTTGGGCAAGGTGTCGATGAAGAAGCCATAGGAAATGTCGAGCTGGAATTGCGCCGAGACCGCGCCGCCCATGAGGGCAATCGAACTGGTCCACAGCACCAGTAGCGGCATGGCGATCGCCAGCGCGACAACCTTGGGAAAGACCAGCCGCAGGCTGCGCGACACGCCCATCGTCGCCAGCGCGTCGATCTCCTCGGTGACGCGCATCACGCCGAGCTGGGCCGTCATGGCCGAACCGGAACGGCCCGCCACCAGCACCGCCACCAGCACCGGCCCCAGTTCGCGGATGATACCCATGCCGAGAATGTTCACGATGAAGATGTCGGCGCCGAAATTTTTCAGCTGCAGCGCGGAAAGGTAGGAGAGCACGATGCCGATGAGGAAGCCGACCAGCGCGGTGACCGGCATGGCACGCACGCCGCTCTTGTACAGGTTGGCCGAGCTCTCGCGCCAGGGTCCCTCGCGGGGTGCGCGAATGACTTGGCCGACGTCCAGCATGAGCTGGCCGACAAGCGTGGTGAAATCGACCAGGTGCCGCCACAGGCGCAGCGTGAGCTGGCCGACGGTAACGACCCATTCGTACGACAGCCTGGGCTCCGGCCCGGTCTCCTTCAGCTTGCTGGCGGCGTAGAGCCGCGCAAAGACCGGCTCCAGATCGTCGCGCGTGACGAGATCCTCGGGAAAGCGATGCCCCCAGGCACGCCACAGCAACATGGCGCCGACGGAATCCAGCGACTCGATGCCGCGGATGTCCCAGCCCAGCCCGGCATCGCCGGCCCGCGCCGCGAGTTCGCCACTCAGAGCAGCGTAGCGCGGCGCCAGCACCATCAGGCGCCATTCGCCCGCCAGGCGCACCCAGCGCCGGCCTTCGGCATCCGTCTCAAGCGTCAGGCTAGCGCCGCTCACCCCGTCCCCCATTATTTAATTGCATTTTTTGCCGCCCGTCGAGGCGGCATGACGACGCATTATGCCGCAGCTTGGGACTTGCCGCGGCCACTCTTGAGCCTGATGTCCATGCCCAGACCGGACCACTGCCGGCCCTCCTCTTCCAGCGCCGCCGCGGAAAGCGGCGAGGCGGCCAGCCAGGCGGGATCGACGCCAATGGAGAACCCACGCTCGTTGCGCCGCACCGCGATGGCCGGCAGGGGCGCATCGTCGCGCGAGCGGTGCAGGATCACGGCCAGGCGCAGGCTGAAGATGAGCAGCCAGTCGGCGCTGTCCGGCATGATCTCCTGCACCCGCTCCAGCTTGCCGCGATGGGCCAGCACGATGCGCGACAGGCGCGCCTGGTCCATTTTCGAGAAGCCCGGCATGTCGGCGTTGGCAAGGATGTAGGCGCTGTGCTTGTGGTAGCTGGAATGCGCCACCGAAATTCCAATTTCGTGCATCAGCGCCGCCCAGTCCAGCACCTGCGCATCGGGCTGTTCCGCCGCAACGGCCTCGGGCAGCAGCTGCAGGAGGAAACTGCGCGCCGTCGCCGCCACCCGCGCCGCCTGGCTGGCATCGGCCTGATAGCGGCGCATGAACTGCTGCACCGTGGCGTTGCGCAGGTCCTGGTGGTGGTAGCGGCCGAGCAGGTCGTAGAGCACGCCGAGGCGCAGCGCCCCGTCGGAGAAGGTCATCCGCTCGAGGCCGAATTCCTTGAACACCGCCAGCATGATGGCCAGCCCGCCCGGCAATACCGGAATGCGGTCGGCCCGCAGCCCTTGCAAAGTCAGTCTCCCCACATCGCCGGCATGCAGCAGGATGCCGCGCAGGCGCTCCAGCCCGTCGCGGGTGATGCCCATATCCGACAGGCCGTTCATTTCGAGGATGTCGGCCAGCGCCTTGGCGGTGCCGCTGGAACCCACCGCCTCCTCCCAGCCGGTTTTCTTGTACTGCCGCACGATGGCCTGCAGTTCCTTGCGCGCCGCCAGTTCCGCCGCCTTCATGCCGGATTTCTCGATGCGGCCGCGCGGAAAGTGCTTCAGGCTGAAGCCGACGCAGCCCATGTAGAGCGACTCCAGCTCGATCGGCTCGATGTTGCGCCCGATGATGAATTCCGTCGAGCCGCCGCCGATGTCGACCACCAGCTGCTGGGTGCGCGGGTTCGGCAGCGTGTGGGCGACGCCGAGGTAGATCAGGCGCGCCTCCTCGCGGCCGGCGATGATCTCGATGGGGAAGCCGAGCGCCGCCTCGGCCTGGGCGAGGAACTGCGGCGCGTTCTTCGCCACGCGCAGGGCGTTGGTCGCCACTGCCCGCACCGCGCCGGCATCGAAGCCGCGCAGGCGCTCGCCGAAGCGGCGCAGCGCCTCCAGCGCGCGCAGTTGGGACGGTCCGTCGAGAACCTTCTGCGCGGTCAGTCCCGCCGCCAGGCGCACCGGCTCCTTGAGGGAGTCGAGCGGGTAGATCTGGTCGTCCACCACCCGCCCGACCTGCAGGCGGAAGCTGTTCGAGCCCAGATCGACGGCGGCGACGAGTTCGTAACCCATGGCCGAATTCTACCTTGCGGCCTCCGTCACAAGGCTGTCACATGGCCGTCATAAACTGCGGCTTGAACATATAAGGGATTCCTGATTCAATTGGATACGATGAACAAGCCGTCGGCCGCACGACGCTATCCTCCCGAGCATTTCCTCAACCGGGAACTGTCCCTGCTCGCCTTCAACCGCCGCGTCCTCGGCCAGGCGGCCGATGGCGGCGTGCCGCTGCTCGAGCGCCTGCGCTTCCTCTGCATCGTCTCCAGCAACCTCGACGAGTTCTTCGAAATCCGCGTCGCCGGCCTGAAGGAGCAGATCAAGCTCGGCGCCGTCGCCCCCAGCAACGACGGTCTGACGCCGCACGAGGTCTTCCGCCTCGTAGCCGCCCAGGCCCACGACCTGGTCGCCGAGCAGTACACGCTGCTCAACGACGTCATGCTGCCGGCCCTCGACAAGCAGGGCATCCGCTTCCTGCGGCGCAGTTCCTGGAACGAGGCGCAGGCGGCGTGGATCAGGAACCATTTCTTCCGCGAGGTGATGCCGGTACTGACGCCGATCGGCCTCGACCCGGCGCATCCCTTCCCGCGCGTGCTCAACAAGAGCCTCAACTTCGCCGTCGAACTGGAGGGCAAGGACGCCTTCGGCCGCAGCTCCGGCGCCGCCATCGTGCAGGCCCCGCGCGTGCTGCCGCGCGTCATCCGCCTGCCCGAAGCGATCGCCGGCGTGCCGCACGGCTTCGTCTTCCTCTCCTCCGTGCTGCACGCCCACGTCGGCGAGCTGTTCGCCGGCATGAATGTGCTCGGCTGCTACCAGTTCCGCGCCACGCGCAACAGCGACCTGTGGGTGGACGAGGAGGAGATCAAGAACCTGCGCCTCGCCCTGCAGGGCGAACTGCCGCAGCGCCACTTCGGCGACGCCGTGCGCCTGGAGGTCGCCGACAACTGCTCGGAGGTCATGACCGATTTCCTGCTGCAGCAGTTCGCGCTCGGCTACGACGACCTCTACCGCGTGCATGGCATCGTGAACCTGGTGCGCCTGATGCAGGTGCCCGACCTGGTCGACCGCCCCGACCTGAAATACCCGTCCTTCCAGTCCGGCCTGCCCAAGGTGCTGGCCAAGCACTACGACGTCTTCGCCAGCATCCGCAAGGAGGACGTGCTGCTGCACCATCCCTACCAGTCTTTCAGCCCGGTCGTCGAATTCCTCGAGCAGGCGGTGGACGACCCCGCCGTCGTCGCCATCAAGATGACGGTGTACCGCACCGGCACCGACTCCATCCTCATGGAGCTGCTGCTGCGCGCCGCGCGCCAGGGCAAGGAAGTGACGGTGGTGGTGGAACTGATGGCGCGCTTCGACGAGGAGGCCAACATCAACTGGGCCTCCCGCCTCGAGGAGGTCGGCGCCCACGTCGTGTATGGCGTGTTCGGCTACAAGACCCACGCCAAGATGCTGATGGTGGTGCGGCGCGAGGAAGGCGAAGGCGGCAAGGGCGGCAGCGTGCTGCGCCGCTACGTGCACCTGGGCACCGGCAACTACCACCCGCGCACGGCCAGGTTGTACACCGATTTCGGCCTGCTCACCTGCAACGAAAGCCTCTGCGCCGACGTCAATGAAGTCTTCAAGCAGCTCACCGGCCTCGGCAAGGCGAGCAAGCTCAACCACCTCCTGCTGGCGCCGTTCACCCTGCACAACGCCATGCTTGCCTCCATCCGCGCCGAGGCCGACAACGCCCGCGCGGGAAAACGCGTGCGCATCATCGCCAAGATGAACGCCCTGCTCGATCCGGAGATCGTCGAGGCGCTCTACGGGGCCTCGCAGGCCGGCGTGACGATCGACCTCATCGTGCGCGGCGTCTGCGCCCTGCGCCCGGGCATCGCCGGCCTCTCCGAGAATATCAGCGTGCGCTCGGTGGTCGGCCGCTTCCTCGAACACACCCGCGTGTTCTACTTCTACGCCGACGGCACGCAGAAGATGTACCTCTCCAGCGCCGACTGGATGGAGCGCAACTTCTTCCGCCGCATCGAACTGTGCTTCCCCGTGCTGGAGCCCAAGCTCAAGCGCCGCATCCTCAAGGAAGGCCTGATGCCCTACCTGGCGGACAACACCCAGACCTGGGAAATGGACGGGAAAGGCGACTACCGCCGCAAGCGCTC
>Ga0172380_10003285_pt1 | contig 22578 bp, 21 predicted proteins | sample Leawe162metaG_FD_119747 | JGI IMG/M metagenome (GOLD analysis project Ga0172380, IMG submission 119747) | Leachate microbial communities from a municipal landfill in Southern Ontario, Canada - Leachate well 162 metaG | ecosystem: Engineered > Solid waste > Landfill > Unclassified | place...
GACTTCAAGCTGTTCACCAACATCAACTGCACCATCGTCGACCCGAAGAACTTCGATCCGAGTTCCTTCGTCGAGGTGACCGGCGACCATTGCATCATCCCGCCGAATTCCTTCGCCCTGGCGCGTACCGTCGAGTACTTTCGTATCCCGCGCAATGTCCTGACCATCTGCCTGGGCAAGAGCACCTATGCGCGCTGCGGCATCATCGTCAATGTCACGCCCTTCGAGCCGGAATGGGAGGGCTATGTGACGCTCGAGTTTTCCAATACCACCCCGCTGCCGGCGAAGATCTATGCCAACGAGGGCGTGGCGCAGGTGATCTTCCTGGAATCCGACGAAGTCTGCGAGACTTCCTACAAGGATCGCGGTGGCAAATACCAGGGGCAGATCGGCGTAACCTTGCCCAAGATGTGACATGAGATTCCGTTTCCCTGCCGTCATCATCGACGAAGATTTTCGTTCCGAGAATACCTCGGGTTTGGGTATCCGTGCGCTCGCCAAGGCCATCGAGGAAGAGGGCATGGAAGTGCTGGGCGTGACCAGCTATGGCGACCTGGCTTCCTTCGCCCAGCAGCAGAGCCGTGCCTCGGTGTTCATCCTGTCGATCGACGACGAGGAGTTCGCTTCCGACAAGGCCAAGGAAACTATCGCCGGGTTGCGCGCCTTCGTCGAGGAAATCCGCCTGCGCAACAGCGACATCCCGATTTTCCTCTACGGCGAGACACGCACCACGCGCCACATTCCCAACGATGTGCAACGCGAACTGCATGGTTTCATCCACATGTTCGAGGACACGCCGGAATTCATCGCGCGCAACGTGGTGCGTGAGGCCAAGGACTATCTCGAATCGCTGGCGCCGCCGTTTTTCCGTGCCCTGGTGCATTACGCTTCGGACGGCTCCTATTCCTGGCACTGCCCCGGCCACTCCGGCGGGGTGGCCTTCCTGAAAAGCCCGGTGGGGCGCATGTTCCACCAGTTCTTCGGCGAAAACATGCTGCGCGCCGACGTCTGCAACGCGGTGGACGAACTCGGCCAGTTGCTCGACCACACCGGCCCGGTGGCGGCCTCGGAACGCAATGCTGCACGCATCTTCAATTGCGACCACCTGTTCTTCGTCACCAACGGCACCTCGACTTCCAACAAGATCGTCTGGCACTCCACCGTGGCGCCCGGCGATATCGTGGTGGTCGATCGCAACTGCCACAAGTCCATCCTCCACGCCATCATGATGACCGGTGCGATCCCGGTGTTCCTGATGCCAACACGCAATCACTACGGCATCATCGGACCGATTCCCAAGGAGGAGTTCAAGTGGGAGAACATCAAGAAGAAGATTCTTGCCAATCCCTTCGCCCGCGAAACCCTCGAGCGCGATCCCGACGCCAAGCCGCGCGTGCTGACCCTCACCCAGAGCACCTATGACGGCATCCTCTACAACGTCGAAGACATCAAGGAAATGCTCGACGGCAAGGTGGACACCCTGCATTTCGACGAGGCCTGGCTGCCGCATGCGACGTTCCACAGTTTCTACAAGGGCATGCACGCCATCGGCAAGAAGCGCCCGCCCTGCAAGCGCTCCATGATTTTTTCGACCCAGTCGACGCACAAGCTGCTGGCCGGCCTTTCGCAGGCCTCGCAAATCCTGGTGCAGGATTCGGAACAGCGCAAGCTCGACCGGGACGTCTTTAACGAAGCCTTCCTGATGCATACCTCGACTTCGCCGCAATACGCCATCATCGCCTCCTGCGATGTGGCCGCAGCGATGATGGAGGAACCGGGTGGCACGGCTCTGGTCGAGGAGTCGATCGCCGAAGCGCTTGACTTTCGCCGTGCCATGCGCCAGGTGGACGAGGAGTGGGGCGCCGACTGGTGGTTCCAGGTGTGGGGGCCGAAAGACCTGTGCGAGGAAGGTATCGGCGATCGCGCCGACTGGATGCTCAAGGCGAGCGAGCGCTGGCACGGCTTCGGCAAGCTCGCCAAGGGTTTCAACATGCTCGACCCGATCAAGGCCACCGTCATCACCCCAGGCCTCGATGTCGATGGCGACTTCTCCGACGTGTTCGGCATCCCGGCGGCGATCGTCACCAAGTATCTGGCCGAGCATGGCGTGATCGTCGAGAAGACCGGCCTGTATTCGTTCTTCATCATGTTCACCATCGGCATCACCAAGGGACGTTGGAACACCATGGTGACGGAACTGCAGCAGTTCAAGGACGACTACGACAAGAACGCGCCGCTGTGGCGGGTGCTGCCGGAATTCATCGCCAAGCATCCGCGCTACGAGAAGATCGGCCTGCGCGACCTATGCGAGCAGATTCACGGTATCTACAAGGCCAACGATATCGCCCGGCTCACCACCGAAATGTATCTCTCCGACATGGAACCGGCGATGCGCCCAGCCGACGCCTTTGCCAGGATGGCGCATCGAGAGATCGACCGCGTGGTGATCGACGATCTGGAAGGACGCATTACCGCCGTATTGCTGACCCCCTACCCGCCTGGCATTCCACTGCTGATTCCGGGCGAACGCTTCAACCGCACCATCGTGAATTACCTGAAGTTCGCCCGCGAATTCAACCTGAAGTTTCCCGGCTTCGAAACCGACATCCACGGTCTGGTCAAGGACGATGGTGGCAACGGCGGCGGCAAGGTGCGTTACTACGTGGATTGCGTGAAGTAAGCCTTACAAACGGGCGTAGGTGACAAAAGCGTAATCGAAGCCCGCTTCGGCATGGCGCTGCTCGCGCTCTGTCTCACGCCAATCGGCCGCATCCCAGGAAGGGAAAAAGGCATCGCCGGCAAACTCGCGGTCGATTTCGGTCAGTTGCATGCGGCCGGCCAGCGGCAAGGCCTGCCGATAAATTTCGGCGCCGCCGATGATGAAGGTCTGCTCCGTGCCCGTCGCTGCCGCTGCGGCCAACCCCGCTTCGAGCGTGGCCGCCGTCATGGCCCCCTCAGCCACGAAGGCCGGATTGCGCGTGACAACGATGTTGGTCCTGCCCGGCAAGGGCCGCCCCAGCGACTCCCAGGTTTTGCGGCCCATGACGATGGGGTGCCCCAGCGTGAGCGCCTTGAAGCGCTTGAGGTCTTCCGGCAGACGCCACGGCATCGCGTTGTCGAGTCCGATGACATTGTTTCTGGCCACGGCAGCGATCAAGGTGATGCCAGGCCTGGGCGGAGGGGGCGCTAAGGGCATATAAACATGGGGTAAATCAGGGTCTGATCGGCATTTGGCCGGGGTAGGGAGCGGATATTATCGCCGTATTGCGGCGACTTTGTCCGCGCTACATGTCCGTCCATGTCCGATCGCCCTTACGGCATTGAAACGCTTTGCCTGCATGCCGGGCAGCAGCCCGATCCGGCGACCGGCGCACGTGCCCTGCCCATCCACCAGACCACCTCCTTTGTTTTTGACTCGGCCGAACATGCGGCCAGCCTGTTCAACCTGCAGACCTTCGGCAACGTCTATTCGCGCCTTTCCAATCCCACCGTCGCGGCGCTCGAGGAACGTGTTGCCGCCCTCGAAGGCGGCCGTGCCGGGCTGGCCGTGGCTTCCGGGCTGGCGGCGCAGATGGTGGCTTTTCTGACTTTGTGCGAAGCCGGCGATGCCATCGTTGCAGCGCGTACCCTGTATGGCGGCAGCTATTCGCAACTGGACGTGTCGCTGCGCAAACTGGGGATCGATACCGTCTTCGTCGATCCCGACGATCCTGAAAATTTTCGCCAGGCGCTGGCAGCCCACCCGAATGCCAAGTGCCTCTTCGCCGAGACGATCGCCAATCCGCGTCTGAATGTTCTCGATATTGCTGCCGTGGCGAAGATTGCCCACGAGTTCGGCCTGCCCCTGATTATCGACAACACCGTGGCCTCACCCTACCTGTGCCGGCCGATCGAACATGGCGCCGATATCGTGGTGCATTCGGCAACCAAGTACCTCGGCGGCCATGGCACCAGCATGGGCGGCGTGATCGTCGAGTCGGGCACATTCCCCTGGGACAACGGCAAGTTTCCCGGCATGACGGAGCCGTCGCGCGGGTATCACGGCGTGAAATTTTTCGAGACCTTCGGCAACTTCGGTTTCACCATGAAGGCGCGCATGGAAACCTTGCGCACCTTCGGTCCGGCACTGTCGCCTTTCAACGCCTGGCAGTTGCTGCAGGGCATCGAGACCCTGCCGCTGCGCATGGAACGCCACTGCGCCAATGCGCTGGCGGTGGCCTGCCACCTGGAACAGCATCCCCAGGTGGCCTGGGTGAATTATCCCGGCCTGGCCGGCAGTCCCTATCAGGGCCTGGCGCAGCGCTACCTGCCGCTGGGGGCAAGCGCGATTCTGAGCTTCGGCATCAATGATGGCCGGGGCGGCGACGGACAGGCCGCTGGAGAGAAATTCATTGATGCGGTACAGTTCCTCTCGCATCTGGCCAATATCGGCGATGCGCGCAGTCTGGTGATTCATCCGGCATCTACGACCCACCGCCAGTTGAATCCGCAGGAGCAGCGCGCAGCGGGGGTCACCCCGGATTTGATTCGCCTGTCGGTCGGCATCGAAACCCTGGCAGATATCCTCTGGGATATCGATCAGGCCCTGGCGCGCAGCACAGCCTGAGAGACGAAACGTGGACATGGACTTCACCGAATTCAGCATCCGCTACGCGATCTTTTGCGGGGCGGCCCTGGCTGTTGTCTATTTGCTGGTTTCCCTCGCAGGCCTGGTGCAAATCAAGCTGCGGCAGAGACGCAGGCAGCGCGCCCTGACGCTTGATGGCGAAGAAGTCTATTGGATCTCGCCGGAACCGGGCCTTGCCGTCGAGGAGGCGCGCATGCAAGAGCCCGCCCGGCCGCCGCAAGCGGTCGACCCCAGGACGGCGCCCTTCAGCGAGCAGCTTTTCCGTTCCGGCCTCGAGGCCGAGATGCAGCAATTGCGCAGCGAACTCAACAGCGTCAAGGAGAACATGGCGCAGATCAAAGCTGCGCGCCGCGTCTCGCCGCAGTACAACGAAGCCATGCGGCTAGCGCAAGGCGGCATGGCGGCGCGCGACATCGCCGACGAATGCGGCATCTCCCTGGGCGAAGCCGAACTGGTGCTGTCCCTGAGCCGTAACAAGCAGGAGTACGAAGACCATGAAAGATGAAGCCACCGGCAGCGCCGATGACGTTGAGCAACTGGCGGCCGAAGAGGAACTCAAGCAACGCCTGATCCGTCGTGTCGCCATTGCCGTGGTGCTGATCGCCGCCCTGCTCGGTGGTCTGGCGGTACTGGATACCTTGAATACGCCTCAGCAAGTCAGGCCGGTCGAGGAACCGCCGGTCGCGGCGCTGACGCTGCCGAAGCCGGAAGAGGCCAAGCCGGAAGAGAAGCCAGCCGAGCCGCCGCTACAGGAAGAGCCCAAGAAGACCGAGGAGGTCCTGGCGGAACCGGAAAAATCGGCCCCTCCGGTTGTGCCGGTCAAAAAGGAACACGCTCAGGAACACGCTCCGCGTCCTGTAACCAAACCGGCCGAAGCGCGTCCGGCCATGCTCAAGCCGAGCGAGACCATCGTCAGCACCAAGCCTGCGCCAGCCCCGACGTACATTGCGCCGCTGGTGCGCGCACCGCGCCCGGCGGCGCCGGCTTCGCGTCCAATAACCCAACCACCTGGTCAGACGCCGGTGTTCCTGCTGCAAATGGGTGTCTTCAACAATCCGGTCAATGCCGAAGAACTGCGCGCCAAGCTGGAGTTGAACGGCATCCCCTCGCAAATCGAATCGCGGGTACAGGTCGGTCCTTTTAAGAACCGCCAGGAGGCAGAGCAGATGCGCGAAAAATTGAAGCAGTTGGGAATGGAAACCGGTATGCTGGTAGCCACCAAAAGGTAAGTCGGCATGTCCGGCCATGTCAATGACATTATCTGGTACACCACACCACACAACACGCCATGAATATCGAAAGCCCGCGTTTTGGTAGTCTGACTGTCGATACCGACAAGATCATTGAATTCCCTGCGGGATTGGCAGGCTTTGAAGACTGTCGTCGTTTCACCCTGTTTCATCCCGAGGATGCGGAGCCGAAGTTTTTCATCCTGCAATCCCTTGACGATCCCGCGCTGGCGTTTCACATCACCGATCCCGCTCACTTCGGCTTCGACTTCGACATCACGTTGTCCGACGCGGAATCGGAGATACTCAAGCTCAAGGATCCGAAAGATGCTGCTGTGCTGGTGATTCTTTGGAAGGACGAAACGGCTGGCGGTGAGGGCAAACTGCGCGCCAACCTGAAAGCGCCCCTGGTCATCAACATCAATGAACGGCTGGGATTGCAGCACATCTTCACGCGTCTCGACTACGCCGTTCAGCCCGAGTAATACGTTGTTCTGATGGCGAACCGCAAGATCATCGCTACGCCGGACGCGCCTGCTGCCATCGGTGTGTATTCCCAGGCGGTACAGGTAGGCAGTCACGTCTTCCTGTCTGGCCAGATCGGCCTCGATCCGCGCAGCATGGAGATGGTGCCGGGCATCGATGCCCAGATCGAGCAAGTTTTCAAAAATCTTCAGGCCGTCGCACAGGCCGCCGGCGCCAGCCTCAATGACGCGGTCAAGTTCACCATCTATCTCACCGACCTGGGCAACTTCGCCAAGGTGAACGAAACCATGGCACGTTTTCTGGTCGAGCCCTATCCTGCTAGGGCGGCGGTCGGCGTGCTGGCCCTGCCGCGCGGTGCGCTGATCGAGGCGGATGCCATCCTGCATATCGAATGATTCACCTGCCGCGGTGCGGACTGCCGTGAGCGTTTTTGCCAAACTTTCCCAGCCGCTCATCACCAAGCTGGCCAAACTCGGACTGCATGACGACAGCGATCTGCTGCTGTATTTGCCGCTACGCTACGAGGACGAAACGCAAATCACGCCTTTGGCGGAAGCCGTGCCGGGCACTGCGGTGCAGGTCGAGGTCGAGGTCATCGGCAGCGACATCGCCTTCCGGCCGCGCCGCCAACTGATCAGCAAGGTGCGTGATGACAGCGGGATGATTGCGGTGCGTCTGCTGAATTTTTATCCGAGCCAGCAGAAACAATTTGCGCCCGGCGCCCGCCTGCGCCTCTTCGGCGAAATCCGCGACGGCTACTTTGGCCCGGAGATGGTGCATCCGCGTGCCCATGCCGTGATCGCTGACACGCCTTTGCCGAATGCCCTGACGCCGGTTTATCCGACCACGGCGGGGCTCGGCCAGGCGACGCTGCGGCGGCTGATCGGCGCGGCATTGCAGCAGGCTCACCAGACCGATGCGCTGGCCGAGACGTTACCCGCAATGTTGCTGGCAAAGCACGCGTTGATGTCTTTCGCCGAAGCGATCCAGATGCTGCATCAACCGCCGGCAGCGCTGGACAGCGCCGCGCTCGAAGCGCGCAACCGGAATGCCTGGCGCCGCATCCGCTTCGATGAACTGCTGGCGCAGCAGATTTCCCTGCGCCGCGCCTACGCGGCACGCAGGATGCGCGGCGCACCCCCTCTGGTTGCGCGCGGAGCGCTTTGCGGCAAGCTGCTTGTCCAGTTGCCTTTCCGTCTGACCGTGGCCCAGAACCGTACCTGGCAGGAGATTTCCACTGAGCTTGCGGTGCCGCATCCCATGCAACGCCTGCTGCAAGGCGATGTCGGCAGCGGCAAGACCATCGTCGCGGCACTTGCGCTGTTGCAGGCGGTGGAAAACGGCTGGCAGGGCGCCTTGATGGCGCCCACCGAAATTCTTGCCGAGCAGCATTGGCACAAGCTCAGCAGTTGGCTGGCGCCTTTGGGAATTCAACTGGCCTGGCTGTCGGGCAGCCTGAAGAAGCAGCAGAAGCTCGCTGCACTTGCCGCCGTCAAGGAAGGTCGAGCCCAGATTGCCGTGGGTACCCATGCCCTGATCGAGGACGAGGTCGATTTCGCCCGGCTCGGTCTTGCCGTAGTCGACGAGCAGCATCGCTTCGGCGTGCATCAGCGGCTTGCACTTCGTAGCAAAGGCAGCAAGGGCAGCGTTGGCAAGGACGGCCCACACCAGCTCATGATGAGTGCGACGCCCATCCCGCGCACCCTGGCGATGAGCTATTACGCGGACCTGGATGTTTCGGTCATCGACGAAATGCCGCCCGGTCGCACGCCGGTACTGACCAAGCTGGTAGCGGAGAACCGGCGCAGCGAGGTCGTCGAGCGGATCCGCACGGCGTGCGGGGACGGGACACAGGCCTATTGGGTCTGCCCATTAATTGAGGAGAGTGAGACCCTGCAGCTCAAGACCGCGCTCGAAACCTACGAACGGCTTACCGAGGAATTGCCCGATTTGAATATCGGCCTGGTGCATGGCCGCCTCAAGAACGCTGAGAAATCATCGGTCATGGCAGCATTTGTCGCAGGCCAGGTGCAGGTGCTGGTGGCGACCACGGTGATCGAAGTCGGAGTCGATGTGCCGAATGCCTCGCTGATGGTGATCGAGCATGCCGAGCGCTTCGGCCTCGCGCAACTGCACCAGTTGCGTGGCCGCGTCGGCCGCGGCAGCCAGGAGTCGGCCTGCATCCTGCTCTACGCCCAGCCGCTTTCGCAGGCCGGGCGCGAGCGGCTCAAGATCATTTTTGAAAACAGCGACGGCTTCGAGATCGCCAGACAAGACTTGCGCCTGCGCGGCCCCGGCGAATTCATCGGCGCCCGCCAGAGCGGCCTGCCGCTGCTGCGCTATGCCGACCTCGAAGATGACGCGTTGGTCGAAGCGGCGCGCGCTGCGGCCGAGCAATTGTTGCGCGACGATCCCGTTGCGGCCGACCGGCATGTGGCGCGCTGGCTGGGGGGCAAGCAGGAGCTGCTGAAGGCCTAGTACCCCAGAACCAACGGCGGGCACTAGCGCAACCACCTAGTTTTCCGGGAGGCTACCGACATCCTCGGCGATCAACCGGAACTGCTCCAATGCGGCCGCGAGGTCATCGACGATTTCCTGTGCGATCACTTCCGGTGCGGGAAGGTTGTCACCGTCGGCCAAAGCATCATCCTTGAGCCAAAAGATGTCCAGACTCGCCTTGTCGCGCGCCACCAACTCGTCGTAGTCATAGGCGCGCCAGCGTCCTTCCAGATTTTCCGGCGACCACGTCGCCGTGCGCGTATTGCGGTTCTCTGGTTTGTACAAGCTCACGAACTCGGCCAGATCATCGACCCGCATCGGGTTGGTCTTCAGCGTGAAGTGTTCGTTAGTGCGCAGATCGTAGATCCACAGCCGCTTCGTCCACGGCGTTTCCGAGGCCGGCTTCTTGTCGAAGAACAGCACGTTCGCCTTCACGCCCTGCGCATAGAACAGACCGGTCGGCAGACGCAGCAGCGTGTGCACCTCGCACTCGTGCAAGAGCTTCCGGCGGATGGTTTCGCCGGCACCGCCCTCGAACAGCACGTTGTCCGGCACCACCACCGCCGCGCGGCCGTGGATGTCGAGCAGGGTCTTGATGTGCTGGACGAAGTTGAGTTGCTTGTTCGAGGTGGTGGCCCAGAAGTCATCGCGCTCAATGATGTCTTTTTCCGTCGTGGTGCGGCCGTCGTCGCCGACGATCATGGTGCTGCTCTTCTTGCCGAAGGGCGGATTGGCCAGCACTACCTGATAGCGCTCGCCGGGGTCGGCCGCCAGCGCATCGGCCACCCGCACCGGCACGCTCTTCTCGGAGCCGATGCCATGCAGCAGCAGGTTCATCGCGCACACGCGTGCCGTCGCCTGTACCAGTTCCCAGCCGGTGAAGGCGCCCTCCTTGAGGTGGTGCTGCTGCTCGCGGGTCAGGTGCTTGTTGTCATGCACGATGTAGTTGTAGGCGGAAAACAGGAAGCCCCCGGTACCGCAGGCCGGATCGCAGATACGTTCGCCGGGTTTCGGCGCGATGCAGGTCACCATCGCCTGGATCAGCGCGCGCGGCGTGAAGTATTGGCCGGCACCCGACTTCGTGTCTTGGGCATTCTTCTCCAGCAGCCCCTCGTAGGCGTCGCCCTTCACATCGATATTCAGCGCCGACCAGTTTTCCGAGTCGATCAGGTCGACCACCAGGCGGCGCAATTTCACCGGATCCTGGAACTTGTTCTGCGCCTTGCCGAAGATCAGCCCGAGCGTCCCCTTCTGCTGACCCAGCGATTCGAGCGCATGGCGGTAGTGGTCGAACAATTCGTCGCCATCCTTCGCCAGCAGCGACGGCCAGGCGTAGGCGGCCGGCACCAGGCTGGATTGGCTGTAGGGCGGCTTGCTGCGCTCGTCGGCCATCTTGAGAAACAGCAGGTAGGTGAGCTGCTCGACATAGTCGCCGTAGCTCATGCCGTCATCGCGCAGCACGTTGCAGTAGTTCCAGAGTTTCTGGACCAGGGTGGATGCGTTCATGGTTTTTTCAACGATGCAATGGCTTGCAGCCGTTCCGCAACGGTAGCGACCCGTTGCGCAAGGGTTTCGTCCTGCGCCACCAGGCCAGGTAGGTAGTTCGTGAAGTCCGGAAGCGCAAGCAGAGCCACGCACTTTTCGGCCAGATAGGCTTGCAGCTCGTCCGTTGCGTCGCGAACTTCGCCGGTCAGCTCCGGGCGTCCATCGACGACATTGATGATGTCTTCCAGATCATGGCTGCCCAGCAGGTCCTCATTACCCCGGTCGGCGAATGCCTCGAACTTGGTGGCGACGAACAGCGGTGCCGTGATCAGCCGGATCGCCGCCCCGCTGGGCAAGGTCACGCTGCTTGCGGTGGTCACGGAGAGCGGATACCAGCGGTTGGCAAAGCCGAGAATTCCGGGGTCGGTGGGCATCAAGTCCACTTCCAGATCGCGATACCGCCAGCGGCAAATCGGTGCCTCCGGTGAGACATCTCGCTTGAAGCCGAGACGGGAAAATTCTGCTTCCATCCGGTGATAACCGCGCAATGCGGCAACTTCGGCCACCAGATCGACATCGTAGGTCACACGCGCCATGGTTGCGGCAGGGTCGGTCATCAACAGGCCCGCCGCACAGCCGCCGACGAAGACCAACTGCTCACGTAGCGGGCCGAGCACGTGCGCGATCAACTCCACCTTGGCGAGATTCGGGTCGCGCGGGTTCGGGTTCAATTTAAGTACGCTTCCAGCAACTCTCGCGCGGCGTTGCGTTCCCGCGCCTGGCCCGAACGGATGGCATCGAACAGTGTGAGCAAGGCATAGAGCTTATCGTCCCGCAACGCCACGTCCGGCACCGACGGATAAAGCGGCACCAGGCTGAGGCCGCGCGCCGCACCCTTGGCGCTGGGCCAGACCGGCACCGGGTCGGCCGATGGGGCGATGATCTTGTTCAGCGGCGGCGCGGCATAGCCGGTCGGCACCCCGCGACTCATGGCTCCCCAAACGGGCGGGAATGCGTACTTGGCGCCGCTGATCAGAAACTCCTTGAGTTGGGGCTTCAAGATGACCGGCCGGCGCTCCTGAAACATCAGCAGACGTGCCACCGCCGCCCGCTTGAGCGCACCATGCACCGCCGAGATCGCCAGCCCGGTCTGTTCCGCCAACTCGGGATAGGTAACGCTGCCTTGGCCGCGACTGAGCAGCGCCAGCAGGACGAACAGGTCCTGTGGCTTGAGGGCAGGCTGCTGGTTGCTGATCTTGGCCATATTCTTATTTCTTGAAATGAGAAAATATGGCAATAATGCTATTGAATAAACAAGTTAATGTCAATATTCTCATTTCAAGAATTGAGAAATTGGGGGCGAGGATAGAGTTGGGAGCCTTGTTTTGGCATTCGCTATTCGCGAATAGCGAATGGCCTGCTCTGTCGCTCCCTCGATCGCCTCGGACACGAACACCCGCCGCAAGCGCAGGATGTCCTCATAAAGATTTCAAACTGGGGGTAGTGCTCGAAGGATTAATTCAGCCAACCACACTGTTCCAGCCGACCCCACGCAGCCGCGACATGCTCGGGCACCATCAGGCTCTTCTTGCGTTCGTTCCACGCACGCACCGCGGCAAGCACCTGCTCTTGCGTGGCAGCGCCTTCGTGCTTGGCGACCCAATGTACGGTCGCGAGCAACTCCATGCCGTAGGGCGACTGGAAACCGTCGATCAATTCGCCCACGCGCTGCACACGGCTTGCCAGTGCCTCGTGTCCATGGGCATCGACAAACACCTCGGCCTCCGCCATGGCTTCCGGCACCGGCTCGATTTCGGCATCCACGACGCCGTCGCCAAGGCCGCGGATGAAATGGCCTTCCATTCGGTTGAGCACATGGCGCAAGGTATCCGAATATGGGCCATAGGCATGTTTCTCAAACGGCAGATTCAATGCCTCGCCCGCCTCTTGCAGGAAATATGCGAGCTTTTGCACCTCGTACTCTGTGAGTTCATAACCCAGCACACAGTAGTCCTCGGCTGTTCGAAGGATGGCCGCCTCGACAGTAATCATGGCACCAGCGCGCCGGTCTTTGGATCGATCACATCCACCTCCAGCCACGACGTACCGCGCAAAGGCAGGAAAGCCGCTGCATCCGACGAAATCAGCCGCAGCCCGCTCACATTCGCCGTCGCCGCGATCCATACATCGTTGTGATCTTGCTGTATTGCGAGGCCTTTGGCCTTGGCATGCGAATACAATTTTGCCCACTGCCGATGAACCTCAGGGCGCGAGATAGGGATCACCAACAACTCGCCAATGATGCCTTTGAGCAATTCGCGGCGCTTCTCGCCCCAGGATTCGGCAAACGCCAACAACTCGGCCACCGTCACTTCGCTAATAGCTGGACGGAACGGTGAATCCCGCAGTCCGAACTGTCGATCCACCGCAGCCGATACGGGGCTGTTCTGGCGCGTGGCAAACAGCACCACGTTGGTATCCAGCAGATACGGTATTGGCGAGCCCATCGTTGTTTCAACTCATGGCTTCGACCGCAGCGGCAAACTCCTCGTCCGTTTCCTCCGCCGGGATGCCGCCGAGAATTCGGGCATAGACCGACTTCTCGCCCGGCCGCAGCCGAGCAATCCGATGGAGATCCTGCACCAAAGCGCCGGAAGGCACCGTGCGGAAAAAGTCGTCCCGATCCGAGGCGGCCGCAATGGCTGAGGCATCCACGCGCAAGAGCGCACCGGAAGGACGGAACATCGCCATGCCCTCGATCACCACGTCCCGATTGAAGTAATCCTTCAGCGATTCAACGGCGGCATCGCCTTCCCACAGCGCGGTGACAACGTTACCTTGACCGGTATCCAGCTTCAGTACGCCCTGGCTCGCGCCCAGCAAGTCCAGGCGTCCGGCAACACGCACGCGACGGGGCGACGGCGTCGCCGAATACAAGGCCCTGGCGGCTTCCACCACCGAAGCATCGAGCTGCCCCGGCTGCGGCAGCGCTGCATCGGGCAAGGCGATCCGAGTCAAGTGCCCGCGTCCGAACATGCGACGATAGCTGGCAAAGCGGCGCAGCAGCCCGCCATCGAAACGGCTGCTGTCGGCGCATCGCGCCGCCACATCGCTCAAGGCGGAGCCGAGCAACTCGAATGCGGTCTGCTCGGGTTGCGGCCCATCGACCCAAAGGCTCTGTTGGCGATAAAGGTCTGCGGCAGCCTCGCCAAATGAAGGAACCTCGAAATGCAGAAGCGTTGCCGCCTCGCCATCGGCCGAATGGCCGATGTAGCGCACGTCGGCCGCCAGACGCAACGATGCGGGTACCCGTCCGCGAGTCCGGCTGGAATGCAGAAAGCCCATGCGCACCGTGTCCTGCAGCGTATCGTGCAAATGAGCCAGAACCGGTCCGATCAACTCGGGGCGTGGCTTGCCGCCAAGCCCCTCGCTTGCTTCAAGACGAAATGAGCGTTCAAAAGTTTTCACGGGAGCCTCCAGGAAATTACGGCAGGAGCGCCGGTGGAAAGGAATGGCAAGAGTCTACCGGGTTCAGCAGGGAAGTGAAAATGCTTTCTTCAAGACTGCCTGCCGCAGCCCTTGTGCGCGCTTGAGATTGGCGTCGACCTCGGCCTCGACTTCGCGGGCGATGGAGAGGCGGCGGTCGACTTCGGCGACGATGCGGTGTTGTTCTGCGAGCGGAGGAACAGGAATTTGGATTGATTCGAGCAACGACGTATTGAATCCCGGCCGAGTTACGCCGCGGACATTCCCAAATACTTGCCGCGTTACGGAAGGGAGCGCTGCCAGAGAATAGACCGCGACGTCAGGAACGATGAATTGTCGATTTAGGCGGGCACGCAAGATATGTCCAGTCATACGCCAGTCCTGCACTTCTGCTGGCGCAACACACACCTTACCAAGCGTAGCGCCAGACCTCGCAAACAGGAGGTCTCCGGCCCAGACATCGTACCGAGAAAGCTGTTTAGCTTTGGCCGCGCTAACAAAATAGAGTCCCTTACTCCGAAAACCAGTACCAGTCAGATTACCGACTGCGATAACAGGCACCCCAGTAGCCGTAAATTCCGTGTTGTGCAGTTGCGCTCCGAATGGACCCGTTTGCACTGTATTGAATGGATCATCGCCCAAGACGCCAAATGGAACCCAGGCCCACCCGTCGGGTAACTCGGGCAGATCGGTCGTGTCCGGCGTCGCTGGTTCCTTGTACTTGCCCTTGCCTTGCCACTGGCTGCGGCGGGTTGCGAGGATGCGTTGCAGGAGTTGGACGCCCGTCTCGTAGCTGCGGCCTTCGCGGCGGGCGAGTTCGGCTTCGGTGGGGACGAGGCGGCCTTCGACGGCGGCTTTGAGGACGGCGGCCTTGTATCGCTTGAGGTTGACCTTGACGCGCTTGAGGCCGGCGATGGCTTCGTCGAGGCGCGAGAACTGCTTTTCAATTTCGGCTACTCGCGATTGCTGTTCGGCGACGGGAGGGACTGGAACAGTAAGTTGCTTGACCAGCGAAATCCTGAGGGACGGCATGTTTGCACCATGCGCAATCTCCCCGAAGTCAACAGTTGTTAGCCAGTAATAGAGCCATTCGCCTGTGATCCTCGGCCCCGGAACTGCCACGCCAATGTGGCTAACCACATACATATCACGTCCCAAGAGGGCACGTTGATTGAGGAGCAACGATGCGCCACTCTTCGTAAAGAGCACACTGCCCTTAGGAAATAGCTTCAATGACTTTGCGGCATTTCCGTTTACAAGGTCGGCAGTTTCGTTGATGTGCGCTGCTCCTTTGAGGCGGCCCAAGTCTTGAACGCGAACAAATGGAAGATTCCCGTCCTTGAAGAACTCTTGACCCTGAGGCGCAGGATTTCCAGTGGTTACAGTCGCTACATCTTCGAGTATCTCCGATGACCAAAGTGCGTTCGTCACGCCACCAACTCCCGATTCAATTCCTCAATCACCTGCGGCAAAGCTTCGCCGAAAAGCTGATGCACGCGGCCGAGGCCGCCCTCCTTGTTGAAGGGCGCGTATTCTAAGTCGTCGGCGTTGATGCCGAGATTGGCGGCGATGTGGTCGCGGATCATTTCCAGCCAGTGTTGTTGTTCGGGGGTGAAGCGTGAGGTTGCAGCCCCCTCACCCCGGCCCTCTCCCGCAAGGGGAGAGGGGGAGGTTTGTTGCTGCGCCAGCCAGGCTTTGAAGTTGGCGGCGACGCGCTCGGGGTAGGGGATGAGGTCGTTTTCCTGGTGCATGGCGTAGCGTACCAGGCTCACCAGGTCGGTGAGGATGCGGCGGGTGCTGGCACCCCTGACTTTTCCTTCCCCCTTGCTCTTGTCGAGCGCGGCGTAGGCCTGCCACAGCACCGACTCGTCCATCAGGTGGGGCGGGGCGTGCAGGGTGTCGGCCAGTGCCCTGATGTCCTCGAATCGGAGCGGCGCTTTCACCGGGCGGTTGTAGAGGATTTGCAGGGCGGTGATTTCATCCTTGTGCTGGGCGATGAAGGCTTCGAAGGTTTGCACCAGGCTCCTGGCGCGCTCGGTGGCGGCGGCGCTGAAGCCGGCTTCGATGAGGGTGTCCTGGGTGACGATGTCGATGATCTGGTCGGCCTGCTGGCGCAGTTGCAAAAGGAGGTTGCGCAGGGCGGGGTTGGCGAGGGGTTTCACGGCTTGCTGGATGGCGGTGTCGGCCCCCTCACCCCGGCCCTCTCCCGCGGGGGGAGAGGGGGAAAGGCGGAGGGCCTCGACGATGCCTCTTGCCAAGCTCTTGAGGTCGTGGCCGCCGCTGGCTTCGACGACTTTGGCCTTGTCGGCGTCGCTGATGTCGCGCTCCAGGCGGGCGAGGCGGGCGGCCACGCTGGAGAGCACTTCGGGCTCGACGTTGCCGAGCGCTACGGCTTGCAGGAGCTTGTCGAAGGGCACGGCCTTCTTCTGGTCCATGGGCCGGCTGTCGGTCTTGTCGCGCTCGCAGACGCCGACGGCGTCGACGATGACGAAGTGATCCTTGACCACGTGCTCACCGGGATTCACCGCGCGCAGGTCGGCACGCTCGATGACGCGCACACCGCGGCCCTTCATCTGCTCGAAGAAGCTGCGGCTTTTCACCGAGCGCAGGAAGACGACGATCTCGACGGGCTTGATGTCGGTGCCGGTGGCGATCATATCCACGGTGACGGCGATGCGCGGGTAGTAGCTGCTGCGAAAGGCGCGGATCAGGTTCTCCGGGGTCTCCCCGGTGGTGCGGTAGGTGATCTTCTGGGCGAACTCGTTGCCGCGGCCGAATTCCTCACGCAGGATTTGCACGATAGCCTCGGCGTGGTTGTCGTCCTTGGCGAACACCAGGGTCTTGGGCAGCTCCGTGCGCTGCGGGAACATCTCGGCCTGCCAGCGGTCGCGGAAGGTCTGCACCACCTTGCGGATCTGGTCGGGGGTCTGCACGCTGCGGTCGAGTTCGGCGGGGTCGTAGTCGAAGTCTTCGTCGAGTTGCCAGTCACTGCGTTTCCTGGTGTCCCTGTCTATCACCTGCACCCAGTAGCCGGCTTCGACCTTGCTGCCGGCTTCGGTGACTTCGGTGCGGATGCGATAGACGTCGTAATTGACGTTCACGCCGTCGGCCACGGCCTGCTCGTGGCCGTATTCCATTACCAGGTTCTGGTTGAAGAAGCCGAAGGTCTGCTTGTTGGGCGTGGCGGTGAGGCCGATCAGGTGGGCGTCGAAGTATTCCAGCACCTGGCGCCACAGGTTGTAGATGGAGCGGTGGGCTTCGTCGGTAACGATAATGTCGAAGCTCTCGATGGGGATGGCCGGGTTGTATTCGATCGGCGGCACGTCCTTGAACAGGCACTCGGCGCCCTCGGTGGATTGCTCGTCGTCTTCCTCGGGCAGCTCGCGGCCCTTGAGCAGCGAGTACATGCGCTGGATGGTGCAGATGACGACGCGGGCGCTCTTGTCGAGGTTGTTGCTGTTGAGGTGCTGGACGATGTATTCCTCGCCGAACTTGAAGTTGTTGTAGGGCGAGACGTACTGGTCGAATTCCTTCTTGGTCTGGCGGCCGAGGTTGCCTCTATCCACCAGGAACAGCACGCGCCGGGCGCCGGCAAACTTGATCAGTCGGTAGATGAAGTTGATCGCGGTGAAGGTCTTGCCGCTGCCGGTGGCCATCTGGATCAGGGCGCGCGGCTTGTTGGCGGCCATAGAGGCTTCGAGGTTGTTGATCGCTTTGATCTGCGCCGGCCAGAGACCGTCTTCGATCAGCGGCGGCAAGGTACGCAAGCGGCCAAGAAAGGTGGCCGGCACTTCCTGAACGCTTGCGGTCTGCGCATCGCCTGGACCATAGCGCAGCCATTCGGCCAGGGTCTCGGGCTTGTGGAAGGCGAAGGCGTTGCGGGCGCGCGGCTCGGGATCGAGGCCGTTGGTAAAGTGGGTTTCGACGCCCGTGGATTCGTAGAGAAAAGGCAAAGGCCTATGCCAGGCGGGCAGACTTTGCGGCAGGCCCTGGGCATAACGGCCGGACTGGATTTCGACGCCGGTCAGGGTGGCACCTTCTCTTTTCGCTTCAATGACGCCGGCGGCCTTGCCGTCGACATACAGCAGATAGTCCGCGAAACCGTGACCGGATGCCAGAGGAAACTCGCGGATCGCCACACCACGCGAGGCGTGGATGTTGGCTTGGGCCAAGTCGTGGACCGACCAGCCTGCCAGCCTCAGCAGACGGTCTATGTTCTCGCGGGCCTTTTGTTCTGCTGGTTGGCCGGGCATCACCCCTCCTTATGACGTTGGATTCTAGCATCGCGGGGAATTGCCCCAATCGACGCGGTGTAAAATCAATCCATGCCCACCCCCACCCTCACCCTGCTGCAACGCCTCGACGCCTACGAGCGGCTGATGCGGCTCGACAAGCCGATCGGCACCATGCTGCTGCTCTGGCCGACGATGTGGGCGGTGTGGATTTCGGCGAACGGCACGCCGAGTTTCATGATCGTCTGGATTTTCGCGCTGGGCACGCTCTTGATGCGCTCAGCCGGGGTGGTGATGAACGATTACGCCGACCGCAATTTCGATCTGCATGTCGAGCGCACCAAGCATCGTCCGCTCACGGCGCGCGAAGTTTCGGAAAAGGAGGCGCTGATTCTCGCTGCGGTGGTGAGCCTCTCGGCATTCTTGCTGATCCTGCCGTTGCACCCGTTGGTGTGGCAGCTTTCGCTGGTGGCGGTGTTTCTCGCCGTGAGCTATCCCTACACCAAGCGTTTCATTGCCATACCGCAAGCCTACCTGGGCGTGGCGTTCGGTTTCGGTATCCCGATGGCTTTCGCTGCGAACCAGCACACCGTGCCTTGGCTGGCCTGGGTGATGCTGCTCGCCAACATCTTCTGGGCGGTCGGCTACGATACTTGCTATGCGATGGTGGATCGCGACGACGACCTCAAGATCGGCATCAAGACTTCCGCCATCACCTTCGGGCGTTTCGATGTGGCGGCGGTGATGTTGAGCTATGTGGCGACCCTGGCGATCCTGGCCTGGGTCGGCTGGTCGGTGCAGCGCGGGCTGGTTTTCTATTTCGGGCTCGCCGTTGCGGCAGGCATGATGCTGCGCCATTATTTTTGGATCCGCGGCCGCGAGCGCATGCCCTGCTTCCGTGCCTTCATGAACAACAACTGGGTCGGCGCCGTGATCTTCGTTGGACTCGCGCTTGACTATTACTTGTCGCCAGCGGTGGTGCCATTGCTGCAATCATGACACCGCTATAATGATTTACCCCCTTCAACCGGCCTTTACCGCGCCATAGCAATGAAATATCACGACCTGCGCGATTTCCTGGATCAGCTCGAAAAGCTCGGCGAACTCAAGCGAATTTCTGTCGAGGTCGATCCCAGGTTTGAAATGACCGAGATTTGCGATCGCGTTTTGCGGGCCGGCGGACCGGCGCTGCTGTTCGAGAAGCCGAAGGGATCGAACATTCCGGTGCTGGCCAATCTGTTTGGCACAGTACGGCGCGTGGCGCTGGGGACCGGCCAGGAGGGTGACGCCGTGACGGCGCTGCGCGAAGTCGGCGAATTGCTGGCCTATCTCAAGGAACCAGAACCGCCCAAGGGTCTGCGCGATGCCTGGGAGAAACTGCCGGTATTGAAGCAGGTGCTCAACATGTCGCCCAAGCTCGTCTCGTCGCCACCCTGCCAGGACATCGTCTGGGAAGGCAAGGATGTCGATCTTGCGCGACTGCCGATCCAGACCTGCTGGCCGGGCGACGCGGCGCCCCTGATCACCTGGGGGCTGGTGGTCACACGTGGTCCGCAAGGCTTGCCGGGTTCGAAACCGCGGCAGAATCTTGGCATCTACCGGCAACAGGTCTTATTGACCAATGAGCGCCGCAACAAGGTGATCATGCGCTGGCTCGCGCATCGCGGTGGGGCTCTGGATTTCCGTGAGCACTGTGCAGCTTATCCGGGCCAGCCTTTCCCGGTGGCAGTAGCGATCGGTGCCGACCCGGCGACGATGCTGAGTGCTGTGACGCCGGTACCGGATACGCTGTCGGAATACCAGTTCGCCGGCCTCTTGCGTGGCGCCAAGACCGAAGTGGCGAAGTGCCTGGGCAGCGATCTGCAGGTGCCGGCTTCGGCCGAGATCGTGCTCGAAGGCGCCATTTACCCAAATGAGCACCCCGGAGAAACTGCGCTCGAAGGACGGCAACGCTACGAAACGGCCCTGGAAGGGCCGTTTGGAGATCACACGGGTTACTACAACGAGCAGGCCGAGTTTCCGGTGTTCACCATCGAGCGGATTACGCTGCGTAAACAGGCGATCTACCACTCGACCTACACCGGCAAGCCGCCTGACGAACCGGCCATGCTTGGCGTGGCACTCAATGAAGTGTTCGTGCCCTTGTTGAAAAAGCAGTTTCCCGAGATCGTCGATTTCTATCTGCCGCCCGAAGGCTGCTCCTACCGGCTGGCGCTGGTGAGCATGAAGAAGCAGTATCCCGGCCATGCCAAGCGCGTGATGTTCGGCATCTGGAGTTTCCTGCGCCAGTTCATGTATACCAAGTTCATCATCGTCACCGACGACGACATCGACATCCGCGACTGGAAGGAAGTGATCTGGGCGGTCACGACGCGCGTCGATGCGGCGCGTGATACCTTGATCGCCGAGAATACACCGATCGATTATCTCGATTTCGCTTCGCCGGTCGCCGGACTGGGCAGCAAGATGGGCATCGATGCCACCAACAAGTGGGCTGGCGAGACGACGCGCGAGTGGGGTCGCCCGATCGCCATGGATGCTGCCGTGAAGCAGCGCATCGATGAGATATGGAGCAGCCTGGGGCTGTGAAATTGGCAGTGAAGTGATATGCGATGCAGTTGCGGGATAAGTCTGCCGGGGCAATCTGCTTATAGTTGCTAATTGATGTAGTAAGCCCGATTCGGGGTCTGTTGATCAATCCAAGGAGGAAACACCATGAGTACACCTTTCAGCGGCGGCTGCGTTTGCGGCGCCGTGCGTTACGAGTGCGCCGCCGAACCGATGGCGGTCGCGCATTGCTATTGCACCGACTGCCAGAAGACCAGCGGCGCGCAGATGAGCACCAACCTGCTGGTGCCCAAGCCGGCTTTCAAGGTGGTCAAGGGCCAGAGCACAACTTACGACACCACGGCCGACAGCGGCAATACCGTCACGCGGCATTTCTGCGGCAAGTGCGGCTCGAGTCTGTGGAGCGTGCCCAACGCGATTCCGGATCTGCTGGTGATCAAGGCCGGTTCGCTGGATGACCCAAGCTGGCTCAAGCCCGCGATGAGCATTTATTGCGACAGCGCCCAGCCCTGGGCGGAAATATCGTCGGCGATTCCGCGCTTCCCGAAAATGCCGCCGATGTAATCGCTTGTGGAAGAAAGTCCGATCGGGGGAGTCCCTTCGGATCGGCAACTCGACTGGCCGCCCATGGCGGCCAGTTTCATTTCCTCACTTGCCTTCTGATTTGCTCTTTTTGGTGTTTTCGACCACCAGGTTGAGTTTGCTATACGCGCTGTAAGTTGCCGAGACCCGTCCGGCCTCGTCGTACACCCCGGTCAGCATGCTGATCAATTTGGCGGTTTCGATCAGCCGCTTGTCAATCTGTTCGATATTCATGGTCTGGTCGGTGAGTACATTGCGGCGGATGCGCGTGTACTCCTCGAGCATGGCGACCCCCGCCGGCGTGACCGCATAGGTGTAGATCTTGCTGTTGCCGCCCTTGATCTTGGTGAGCAACTTGTATTTGATGAGTTTGCGCAGGCTGTACTGCAGGTTGGTGATGCCGTCCATGTTGAGTTGGCGCGCAATCACGGTCGCCGTCTTGGGGCGATCCTGCATGCGAATGACGTGGAGCGATATCAGTTCCTGATAAGTCAGGTGGCCCAGCCCGCTCATGCTGCCCACTTGCAGAATGAAGCGCTGAAAGGCTTGCTCGAAGCGCAGGACCGCCCACTCGAATTCCGTGGTCATCGCCTCGTGCGGTGTGTGGCCGAGATGCCAATCTTTGTAATAGTCCTGATCCAAACGGGATTCTCCAACTTGCCTCGTGTTCATCGAATTGCTTTCAGCAAAGCACGCGACGGACGAATCTCAGCGCTGGCTTAGGTGCGTGAGCGTATCCGCCGATGCGGGTCATTGTCAATCTGAGAGTCTGGCTGACGCCAATAGCCAGGTACTAGCCAGGTAATCCCCCATCCGGTCAATTATTGTGATCGCTTTTGAGGAGCGAATTTTTACATCAACTTACATTCTATCAAATACTGATTGACTATCAATTGAAAATTGATGTATATTTTGTCGAAAATAACAGTAGACCATTTTCACTTCCACCGGAAGCGAACTGGGCAAGCTATTTACAGGAGACACGGCATGTACAAAGCGGAGATTCCATACGGGGCCTACTGGAGCACGCCCTTCACGCGGTGGCAGGGCAGCTTGGCGCATCTGCACAGCGTCGAATTCGCAGCCTATGTCGCCCGCCAGGAACTGGCCAAACGCAAGCTCGATCCCCAGATGTTCGACTATGGCGTGCTGGGCTTCTCGGTGCCCCAGAAACATGCCTTCTACGGCCTGCCCTGGCTCACCGGCATGGCCGGCATGGGCCACGTCGGCGGCCCGACCCTGATGCAGGCCTGCGCCACGGGCGTGCGTACCCTCCTGGCGGCCGCCCAGGAAATCGAAGTCGGCATGGCCGAGACCGCCCTGGTGGTCAATTGCGACCGCACCTCCAACGGCCCCCACCTGTACTACCCCAACCCGAAGGCGC
>Ga0172380_10003286_pt1 | contig 22577 bp, 15 predicted proteins | sample Leawe162metaG_FD_119747 | JGI IMG/M metagenome (GOLD analysis project Ga0172380, IMG submission 119747) | Leachate microbial communities from a municipal landfill in Southern Ontario, Canada - Leachate well 162 metaG | ecosystem: Engineered > Solid waste > Landfill > Unclassified | place...
CGCTGCGCAGGTGTTCACGGCAGAGCAGCACCGGCGCCGCGCAATAGCGGTTCTGGGTGAATACCCCGGCGACGCGGCTTCCCGGGGCGAGTTCGATCAGCGTCAGGTCGCGCCGGTTCAGCTTGCGGATGCCGGCGCACGCGGTGCCCAAACGCACGCCGGCGACGGGCAGCAGGTTTTCGGCGGAGGGCGTGCTGTAGTTGACGGTCATGAGAAGGGGATCCGGTTGGTCGCAATGGGGGGCATTCTAATCGCGGGCGAAGACGTGGCTCCACAGCTCGCGCACCGCTCGCGCCCGTGCGGCGACGCTGTCGAGGGCGACGCGGCTGCTCAGGCTGTTGAGACGCAGCGCGTGCTGCATGCGCCGGTATTCTCGATAGGCGTCGCGCACCGTTGCCGCGAGCGCCGCCGGTATCAGTCCCAGGTCGGCCGCCATGCCGAGCAAGGCGATGTTGCCGAGGTTGCCGGTGAGCGCGGGATGCTCGTGGGCGTAGGCGAGGACCAGGTATTGCACGATGAACTCGACGTCGATGAGGCCGCCGCGATCCTGCTTCAGGTCGAACAGCGTCGCCGCGCTATCGCCCTTGGTGGCGTGCGCGTCCACCATGCGGTCGCGCATCGCCAGAACCTCGCGCTGCAGTTCGCTGCGGTCGCGCGGCCGGCGCAATATCTCCTCGCGGATCTGCTCGAAGGCGGCACCGATGTTCCTGTCGCCGGCTGAATAGCGGGCCCGGGTGAGCGCCTGGTGCTCCCACACCCATGCCGACTCGAGCTGGTACTTGCGGAAGGCCGCGACCGAGCTGACGATCAGGCCGGAATCCCCGTTGGGGCGCAGGCGCAGGTCGGTCTCGAAGAGGATGCCGGCGGGGGTGCGGCTGGAGATCCAGGTGTTGATGCGCATCGCCAGGCGGCCGTAGGTCTGCGCCGCATCGGCGCCGTCGTCGAAGAGGAAGATCAGGTCGAGATCGGAGGCGTAGCCGAGCTCCTTGCCGCCCAGCTTGCCGTAGCTGATGATGGCGAAGTGCGGCGGGTCGACGTGGTGCGCCGGCATCTTGCGCCAGACGCAGGCGAGGGACAGTTCGAGCAGGATGTCGGCCAGGGCCGACAGGTGGTCGGAGAGCGTCTCCAGGCGCAGCAGCCCGGAAATGTCCTGCGCCAGCAGCCGCACCACCTGTGCGTGGTGGGCGTTGCGCATGATCTCCATCTGCTCTTCGCTGTCGGGCTCGGCCGCGTCGAGCGCCGCCGTCAGCTGGCTCTGGAATGCCGGCCAGTCGGGCCTTACCTCGAGCAGGCGCGGGTCGAGCAATTCGTCGAGCAGCATCGGATGCTGCTTGATGTAATTCGCCGCCCAGGCCGAGGCGCTGGCCAATTCGGCAAGCTTGGCCAGGGCGCGCGGATATTCGAGGAGCAATTCAAAATAGGTGGCGCGGCGGTCGATCGCCTCGAGGATGTCCAGACTGCGCGCCAGCGTTGCATCGGGATTGGGCATGGCGGCGCAGGCTTCGATGACCCGCGGCACCAGCGCATCGAAACGCTCGCGCACCGAGGTCTGCATCTGTTGATAGCGGCCGCCCTGCTGCAACTCGCCCAGTCGCCGCGCGGTGGCCGGCGTATCGCCGTAGCCGAGACTGGCGAGCGCGGTCTCCTGGCTCTCCCGCCCGTCGGCTTGCCATACCTGCTCGAAGGCGTGGTCGGCGCGATTGGTGTCGGCGAACACCGCTTCAAAATGCCGGGCGACGTTGGCGCGATGGTCGTCGAGCTCGGCGGCCAGCGCGTCGTAGCTGGCAAAGTTCATGGCGCGGGCGACCAGCGCCTGGTCCTCGGCGCGTTCGGGCAGATTGTGGGTTTGCGCGTCGTCGAGGTACTGCAGTCGATGCTCCAGGCGGCGCAGAAAACCGTAGGCGCCCGTCAATTCGCGCACCGCTTCCTCGGCGAGGATGCCGCGCGCAGCAAGCAGCTCCAGGGCTCTGCGCGTGGACCGCGTCTGCAGCGGCGTCTCGCGGCCGCCGCGGATCAGCTGGAACACCTGGGCGATGAACTCGATCTCGCGTATGCCGCCCGGACCCAGCTTGACGTCGCCGGCCCGGTCGCGGCGCGTCACCTCGCGGCGAATCTGTGCGTGCAGGCCGCGCATGGCGTTGATGGCGCCGAAGTCGAGATACTTGCGAAAGACGAAGGGCAGACGGATCGCCTCCAGCCCGGCGCAATGGGCGTTGCCGACTCCCAGCGGCCGCGCCTTGGTCCAGGCGTAGCGCTCCCATTCGCGGCCCTGGGCGACCAGATAGTTCTCCAGCATTTCAAAGGAACAAACCAGCGGGCCGGAGTCGCCGTTGGGGCGCAGCCGCATGTCGACGCGGAACACCTGCCCGCCCTCGGTGATGTCGGCGATGGCGTTGATCAGGCCGCGGCCCAGGCGGGTGAAGAAATCAAAGTTGCTGATGGCGTGACCGCCGGCGGCGTTGCCGGCCGTTTCGCCGTCTTCCGGATAGACGAAGATCAGGTCGATGTCGGAGGAGACGTTGAGCTCGCGGCCGCCGAGCTTGCCCATGCCGATGACGATCAGGCTCTGCTCCTCGCCTGTTTCGTTGAGCGGCCGTCCGTAGCGCTTGGCGAGCGCCTGGCCGAGCACCGTCACGGCGGTCGTGACCGCCGCCTCGGCGATCAAGGTCATCGCTTCCATGACCTCGGCCAGGGGCGCGCGACCCGCCAGGTCACGCGCTGCCAGGCGGGCGTAGGCGCGCTGCTTGAAGCGGCGCAGCGCCGGTTTCAGGGAGTCTTCGCTGACATTGGCGGGCAGCAAGGCGGATATGGCGGCGGCGTCGACCGGCGTGTGCCAGCAGGCGGCCACCTCGGCGCAGAGATCCGCTTGCGCCGCGAACAGGCGCTCGAGGTGGCGGGATAGCTTTGTTGCCTCGGCAAGCGTGGCCATTGGAGTAAAATCGCGATTCGGTTACGCATTCTAGCCTTGACGCCAGGCCCGGACCTATTGTCCCTATGGATCCCGAGGGGTAAGGCGGTCGCCCGCGAACCCTCGCCGGGCCCGAGCGCGCAGCGACGCCCTGACAATGAGAGACCTCCCCGCTTACACCCAGCCCCCCGCTCTCCTGCGCAAGAACCCCTGGTTGCACTGGGTTGTGCGTGTCGCCGTGGGCGTGGCCGTGTTCGGCTATTTTGCCTTCGCCCTGATCTTCCTCAGCCTGCGTTATCTCGTCCTGCCGCAGGTCGAAGACTACCGCGGCGACATCGAGCGCATGTTGTCCGCCGGCATCACCCTGCCGGTCAGCATAGAGCGCATCGATGCCCAGTGGAGCGGCCTGCGACCCAATCTGGCCCTGCGCGGCTTTGTCGTGCGCGACCGCGAGGGCCGGCCGGCGCTGGCCCTCGACCGGGTCGATGCCGAAATCAGCTGGCGCTCATTGTTCACGCTCGGCTTGCGCCTGGAACGGTTGGAGATTGTTGCGCCGGAGCTCAACATACGCCGCGATGCCGGCGGCAGGATCTTCGTCGCCGGCCTGCCGCTGGCGCCGGAGAACGAGCAGGGCGGTATCGCCAACTGGCTGCTGGCGCAGCACCGCATCGTCGTGCGCGACGCCACCGTCACCTGGCAGGACGAGCAGCGCGGCGCTGCCCCGCTGACCCTGAGCAAAATGAATTTAGAGTTGAGGAACGACGGCAGACACCATCGTTTCGGCCTTACCGCCGATCCACCGCGGTCGCTGGCAGAGCGCGTCGACCTGCGCGGCGATTTCCAAGGCGAAGCCGAGCAGCCGCTGCAGGACTGGACAGGAGACGCCTACGCCGAACTTCACTACGCCGACCTGGCCGTCTGGCGCGCCTGGGTCGACTATCCGATCGAGCTGCCGTCCGGTAGAGGGGGCCTGCGTCTGTGGCTCTCCGTGGCCCAGAGGCAGTTGAACGCCCTGACCGCCGACATCGCCCTGACCAACGTCGAGACCCGCCTGGGACCCGAACTGCCTGCGCTGAAGCTGCGCCAGGTCACCGGCCGCCTGAGCGGCCAGCAGCGTCGCGACGGCTTCGCTGCGGGCGCCAAGGGCCTGACGCTGGTCACGGCCGACGGCATCAGCATCGATCCCACCGATTTTCAGCTGAACTGGACCGCGGCCAGGGATGCGCTCCCGGCCCACGGACAGCTTTCCGCCAACGGACTCGATCTCGATGCCCTGGCCCACCTCGCCGGCTACCTGCCTTTTGACGTCGCCACCCGCAAGCGCTTGGCGCAGGCGGAACCGCGCGGCAAGGTCTTCGACCTGGCGCTGTCCTGGGACCAGGCGCGGGAATCTCCGGCGGGATTCAAACTGCGCGCCCGCTTCGTCAATCTGGGGCTGCAGGCGCAAGGCGCTCTTCCCGGTTTCGAGGGGGTCTCCGGCAGCGTCGACGGCAGCGAGCTGGGCGGCACGCTGAAGCTGGACAGCCGCAACGCGGTCCTTGACCTGCCGGCGGTATTCCCCGAGCCACGGCTGGCGCTGGCGGCGCTCAGCGGCGAGGCCAGCTGGAAGCAGGGCAAGGACGGCATCAAGGTCAGTCTGCCCGGTTTCGCTTTCGAGAACCGCGACGCTGCCGGCACTCTCTCCGGCAGCTACCTCCTGCGTCAGGGCGAGGCCGGCGTCATCGATCTGTCGGCGCGCCTGAGCCGTGCCGATGGCGACGCCGTCTGGCGCTACATGCCGCTAGGGGTGAACCGGCGGGTGCGCGACTGGCTGCAGGCTTCGATCCTCGGTGGCAAAGCCAGCGAAGCGACGCTGCGTCTGCAGGGCGATCTCGCGCGCTTTCCCTTCGTCGCCGGGGACGGCGTGTTTGAAGTGCGGGGCAAGTTCAGCGGCGCGCAGCTGCGCTATGCGCCCGCTTGGCCGCAGATCGACAACATCAGCGGCGAGTTGGCCTTCGTCGGCGCGCGCATGAGCATCAAGGCCAGCTCGGGCAGCATCTACGGCGTCGGCATCAGCGACGTGACGGCGCAGATCGACGACCTGACGCGCGGGGAAGAACTCCTCGTGATCAAGGGCCGCGCCAACGGCCCGACCAGAGATTTCCTGCACTTCATCGAGACCAGCCCGGTGGGCGCGCGCATCGACCATTTCACCGAGGAGATGAGCGCTACCGGCAACGGCCGCCTGGACCTGACCCTGACCATGCCCTTGCAGCACATTGCCGATAGCAGGACCGAGGGCGTCTTCCAGATGGCCAACAACCGCTTGACCCCGGGGCCGGGATTGCCGACGCTGACCGAACTCGGCGGCCGCCTGGAATTTACCGGCGATAGCCTGCGCGCCGAACGCGTGCGCGCCAATCTGCTCGGCATGCCCCTGGTCGCCGATTTGCGCACCAGGGAGGATGGCTCGGTGCTGCTCAATGCTGACGGCGGTTTCAGCATCGCGGCGCTGCGGCCGCAGTTCGATCAGGCGCTGTTCGAGCACCTGTCGGGAGCGAGCAATTGGCACCTTAGCGCACGCCTGCGCGGCAAGAACGCCGACATCGTCGCCGAGAGCAAGCTGGTTGGCATATCTTCCAGCCTGCCAGAGCCTTTCAACAAGAGCGCGCTGGAAGCCATGCCCCTGCGCTTCGAGCGCAAGTTGCTGGCGGATATGCCGGCGGCGCGGCGCGGGGCGGCGGCCAGAGCCGGCCTGCGCGAGCAGATCGACGTGACGCTCGGCAGCGCCGTGGCGGCGCGCCTGCTGCGGCGTTTCGACGCCACGCGTCAGGACGCGCCGCCCCTGCTCGAACGCGGTGCGATCGCCGTCGGCGTGCCGCTGGTCTTGCCGGACAAGGGCTTGCTCGTTGCGGTGCGGCAGCAGAAGATAGACCTCGACTTCTGGCGTGTATTGCTCGGTGACAGCTCGGCCGGCGCCGGCTCGCCGCTTCCCGTCTCCCAGGTCGATCTCAGAGCGGGCGAGCTGACGATATTCGGACGCAGGATCAACGAACTTGGCCTCACCGCCAGCGCTCGCGAGGGGGGCTGGCACGCGGCGCTGAAGAGCCGCGAAGTGCAGGGTGATCTCGACTGGTACGGCAGCGGCGCCGGGCGTCTATCCGGCCATCTGCAGGAACTGATCGTCAATCCCGCCGCGGCGACGTGGACTTCGGGCAGTTATGCGCCCGACGAATTGCCCGGCCTGGATATCGAGGTCGATCGCTTCCTGCTCGGTAACAAGCCCTTCGGCCACCTGAAGATCAACGCCGACAACCGCAAAGGCAAATGGGAAGCCAAACTCGACATCGACAACGAAGACGGCAAGCTCAGCGGCACCGGCAGCTGGCAGTCGAACCAGGAGCGGGCGGCGACACGCATGCAATTCATCCTCCAGGCGAAGAGCGTGGAAAAGCTGCTGGCGCGCTTCGGCTACCCGGACGCCTTGCGCCGCGGACAGGCGACAATGGAGGGCAAGCTAAGCTGGGACGGTACGCCGCTGGCCATCGATTATGCGTCGCTCGACGGCACGTTGGACGTGCTCGCGTCGTCCGGCCAGTTCAACAAGCTCGAACCCGGCGCCGGGCGGCTGCTCGGCATCCTCAGCCTGCAGTCGCTGCCGCGCCGCATCAGCCTCGACTTCCGCGACGTCTTCAGCCAAGGTTTTGCCTTCGACAACATCGCCGGGCAGATCGAACTCCAGCACGGCATAATGAGCTCGAAAGAACTCCGGATCCAGGGTCCGGCGGCCAAGATAATCATGAGCGGCACCGTCGACCTGCCGCGCGAGACGCAGCATCTCAAGGTGCGCGTGCAGCCGGCCATCGGCGAGAGCCTGTCGGTGGGGGCCATCCTGCTGGCGCATCCGGCATTGGGCGCCATCGCCTTTCTGGTGCAGAAGCTGTTGCGCGATCCGATCGACCAGGCCTTCGCCTACGAGTATGGCGTGACCGGCACTTGGGCCGATCCCAAGGTGGAGAAGATGGGCGCGCCCCAGCCGCGCGATTCGACAAAGGCAGAACGTGGGCAAGAATAAGATAGCGGCAGTGCAGATGGTTTCCGGACCGAACATCGCGGCCAACCTGGAGCAGGCGGAGCGCCTGATCGCCCAGGCGGCGGCGGAGGGCGCCTCCTTGGTGGGCTTGCCCGAATATTTCCTCATGATCGGGGCGAGCGACGAGGCTCGCCTGGCGGCGCGCGAGCGGCTGGACGATGGCCCGGTGCAGCGCTTCCTCAGCGATGCCGCCAAGCGTTACGGCGTCTGGCTGGTCGGCGGTTCCCTGCCCCTGTTCGCCGCTGCCCCGGACAAGATGCGCAACAGCTGCCTGGTCTACGACGACAGCGGACGGCGCGTTGCGCGCTATGACAAGATCCACCTGTTCACCCTGGACATGGGAAAGGAAAGCTACGACGAGAGCCGGACCATAGAGCCGGGCGACCAAGTGGTGGCCTTCGATTCGCCGTTCGGCCGGATAGGCCTGGCGATCTGTTACGACCTGCGCTTCCCGGAGCTGTTCCGGGCTTTGGGCGAAGTCGATCTGCTAGTATTGCCCTCGGCATTCACCGAAGTCACCGGCCGCGCCCACTGGGAGTTGCTCGCGCGCGCCAGGGCCATCGAAAACCAGTGCTACCTGCTGGCGCCGGCCCAGGGCGGTCAGCATGCCAGCGGCCGCATGACCCACGGCAACAGCATGATCGTCGATCCCTGGGGAGAGATGCTGGCGCGCCTCGACAAGGGCCCCGGCATCATTACCGCCGACATCGATCTTGCGCGCATCGCCCAGGTACGCAAGAGCCTGCCGGCCCTGCGCCACCGCTACCCCGGGCTGTGAATCCAAACTTTTCTTGGTGCAACCATGACTGCTGACAGTTCTTACCTTACCGCCGAGCGCTGCCTGCTGGCGCCCTACGATCTGACGCCGGCGAGCATAGCGAACGTGTTCGGGACGCTGGCCGGGCATCGCGTCGATTACGCCGATCTGTATTTCCAATATGCGCGCTCCGAAGGCTGGAGCCTTGAGGAGGGCATCGTCAAGTCGGGCAGCTTCAACATCGAGCAAGGCGTCGGCGTGCGCGCCAGCAGCGGCGAAAAGACCGCCTTCGCCTATTCCGACGAGATCAGCCTGCCGGCGCTGGCTGCTGCGGCCCAGGCTGCGCGCGCCATCGCCGCGCAAGGCGGTACGGCGGTGGCGCCGCTGCTGCGTCATGGCGCAGCGCCGGCGCTCTACGCGGCGCATGACCCGATCGCCTCGCTCGCCGCCGGCGAAAAGGTCCGCTTGCTCGAACGGCTGGAATCCTACGCCCGCGCCGCGGACCAACGCGTCGTCGAAGTGATGGCCAGCCTCGCCGGCACCTGGGAAGTGGTGCTGGTGGCGGCGAGCGACGGACGCATGAGCGCCGACGTGCGACCGCTGGTGCGCGTGTCGATCAACGTCATCATGGCCGAAGCTGGCCGACGCGAGCAGGGTTCGGCCGGCGGCGGCGGGCGCTTTGATTACGCCTATTTTTCCGACGAGATGTTGCGCGACTACGCCGCCCGGGCCGTGCACCAGGCGAGCGTCAACCTCGCGGCCAAGCCGGCGCCGGCTGGCAGCATGACGGTGGTGCTGGGATCGGGTTGGCCCGGCATCCTGCTGCACGAGGCGATAGGTCACGGCCTCGAAGGCGACTTCAATCGCAAGGGCAGTTCGGCCTTCGCCGGCCGCATCGGCGAACGTGTCGCCGCCAAGGGCGTGACGGTGATCGATGACGGCACCATTCCCGATCGCCGCGGTTCGCTCTCCATCGACGACGAGGGCAACCCGACGCAGCGCACCTTGCTGATAGACGATGGCATCCTCGTCGGCTACCTGCAGGATTCCCTCAATGCGCGCCTGATGGGCGTGGCGTTGACGGGAAACGGCAGACGCGAATCCTTCGCCCACCTGCCCCTGCCGCGCATGACCAACACCTGCATGCTCGGTGGCCAGCGCGACCCGCAGGAGATCATCGCTTCCGTGAAAAAAGGGCTCTACGCCGCCAACTTCGGCGGCGGCCAGGTGGACATCACCAACGGCAAGTTCGTCTTCTCCGCCTCCGAGGCCTACCTGATCGAGAACGGCAGGATCACCACCCCGGTGAAGGGCGCGACCCTGATCGGCAACGGCCCGGACGTGCTGCAGCGGGTGAGCATGATAGGCAATGACATGCGCCTCGATCCCGGCGTCGGCACCTGCGGCAAGGAAGGCCAGAGCGTGCCGGTGGGCGTCGGCCAACCTACCCTGCGCATCGACGGACTCACGGTAGGCGGCACCGGCTAGGCGCTGCGCCGCCAGCGCGCCGGGTTCTCCGGGATTATTCCAGGTAGCGGGTCGCCTGGTCGAGATCGCTGTGTATGGACGCCTTGCTGAGGGCACTCACGAACTTGAGCCAGGCGAGGTCTGCTTCGATGACCCTAAAGACATGGGTGTTGGCACTGCTCTTCGCCTTGCGCAAGACAACCACAGGCATATTGCATTGGTCGGCGCGTCCGAGATCGATTTGCACCTTGCCCTCAACTTTCAGCGGCAGCGCTATATCGCTGCGAGCCCGGAAGCCGTTGAGTGAGCATTCGATCACCTGGATGCTGAAAGTCCTGGCAGCGCCGCCCGCCTCGATCACCAGAGTGCCGGGACAGATCACGGAGAATCGTTGGTGTTGCCGCTGCTGCGTCGTCTCGTCGCCCCCCCGCGGCGGCGCCGCAACTGCCGGCAATACCGCGCGGTAGGCCGGCAGATCGTAGATTTCCCTGAAGAGGTGCTTCTCCTCTTCATTTAGCTTGGCGAAGACCTGGGTTCGCTTGTTGAAGAAATAGTCGAGCAGTTCCGGCGTCATCACCGGGTCGTTGGTGGTGTAGAAGCGCTTGTCCGGGAACACGATGTTGGGCATGCGCAATTCCACGAAGTAGCGATAGAGGTTCTTTGCCGGTTCCTTGCTGTCGTAGTAGCGTCGGTAGATTTCCGGCGCCGACTTCAAGTCCACGTGTGCACCGACCGCCGGCGCGCCGTTCACAAAATCGTAGTGCTCGACCGGAACCTCCTTCAGGCGCCGGAAGAACAGGATGGACTCGTAGAAGCCTATGTGGCGGGGATTGACGGCGATGACCAGATGGCGGGTGTCGAAGAACTTGGTCGAATACTCATACATGAACTTCATCAGCGGGAACAGGATGATCCCCCCCAGCGCCTGGAACCTGCGGTCGACGGCCAGGGCCGAGACCTCGGCGATGTTGCCACCGGCTTTGCGGATCTTCTCTATGTTGAAGATCTTCTGCATGGGAAACCCCAGAGGGCTCTCGCGGATCAGCGAAATGGTCCCAACGATGCGGTTGTTGTAGCGAGCGAGCAGGGTCGTCGTGGTCGGCAGGGCGTGATAGATGGTGGCGCGCATGCCGGAGGGGTCCGGCTTCATGAAGCCCACCGCGACATAGGCGTCATGGAGCAGACGGAAGCATTCCTCGAGTTCGTCGCGCGTTTCCGCGACCTTGAGCACCAACTTGGCAGGCGGTGCGACATCGCACTTGATCATGTTGCGAAACACCGCGAAGCGCATCTCGCGCGGCAGGACGCCGGTTGCTCGACGCGCCAGTTGTCGATAGAGCCAGATGATTTTCTTGATCATGCCTGCTGCTCCCCATGGCTGGTCTGCCGGTCGCACGGTCGCTGCCAGGCTCGCCCCGGAGCGCGCGCGAACAATGACATTGTAATATCATGCCAAATCAATGCAAGGCCGGCGCGGGTCCTGCCGGGCCGGCCCAGCACCCCGCCGAGCGTCGACTCCGGTCCAGGCCCGGAGAGGCTTACTCCAGCTTCTTCAGATATTCCTTGGTGAATATCTTGTCGGGCAGTTCGCGCAACTTCATGTCGGCGTAGTCGAGCACCGACTCCTCGCCCGGGCGCAGCGCGTCGGTGAGCACCAGCCGCGTCGGCCGCGACTTTCCGAGCAGCCTGCGGTAGTTCTCGTAGCGGCCGGTTTTCAGCAGGCGGCCGGAGAGCGCGTAGAACTCCGCCCGGTAGGGGGCGTTGCTGCCCTCCCTGAGCCAGTAGAGGACCCTGTGGTAGGTGACGCCGCGGTCCTTGGCGAGCAGTTCCAGAACCTGGTAGCGGGCGCCGTCGATGCTGTCCACGCGCAACCGCCGCGCCGTGTAGTCGCCGGCGAGATTGGCGCGCGCCAGATCACCGTTGGCGACCTGGCCGGTGAGGCGCTGGGAAGCCGACAGGCGCACGGGTTGTGAGACGTTGGGCATGAAGATCCACAGGTCGCGCCCCTTCATGAGGATGATCTGGCCGCGTTCCGAGGCCGGTTCCACCATCATCACCACCGTGTTGTCGTTGCCCTTGGAGAGCACGCGGTACTTCCAATTCTCGATCCCCAGGTTCTCCGAGCGGCTGGTCACGGCGACATCGACCTGGAAGCTCTCGCCGGGGAAGCGGATTCGGTCAGCCTGTTCGACCAGGTCCTGGGCCTGCCGCTCGTCTGTCTCCTCCTCGGCCAGTGCAGAACAGGCGATGAAGACCGAAAATACAAAGACGATCAGTCGATTGGCATTATCATGCGTCATAACTGCTATGATATACACCTAAAGTCGGATTGGGCAAGCGGAGCTCGCGAGCGGCCATGAGGGTGGTGCAAATCGAAGACGTCTCCAAGCACTACACGCTGGGTGAGCAGCGTGTGCAGGCGCTCAGCGGCATCAGCCTGTCGATCGCCGCCCGGGTCTTTCTCGCCATCGCCGGGCCCTCTGGCAGCGGCAAGTCCACCCTGCTCAACCTGATAGGCTGCATCGATACACCCTCCAGCGGCCGCATCCAGGTCAACGGCCAGGACGTCAGCGGCAAGAGCGCCGACGAACTGGCCGACCTGCGCGCCCGCACCATAGGCTTCATTTTTCAGACCTTCAACCTGCTGCCGGTTCTGTCGGCGGCCGAGAACGTCGAGTATCCGCTGCTGCAGTTGAAGGAGTTGTCGGCGGCGGCGCGGCGCGAACGTGTCGCGCGGCACCTCGACATCGTCGGCCTGAGCGACTACGCGCGGCATCGACCCAACGAACTCTCGGGCGGTCAGCGCCAGCGCGTGGCCATAGCTCGGGCGCTGGTGATCCAGCCAAAGATCGTGCTCGCCGACGAACCGACCGCGAATCTCGATCACAAGACCGGCACGGAAATCCTGGCGTTGATGAAAGACCTCAACCGCCGCTACAAGACCACTTTCATTTTTTCCACGCACGACCGGCGCGTCATGGCCATGGCCGACCGCCTGGTGAAAATTGAGGATGGGCGGATCGTCTCCCTTGGCGTGCGCTGCGCGCGCCAGTGGACGGTGGTCAGGCCGTCGGACAGACCCGAAATCCGGGCCAAGGGAGAGGACGATGAGAGTTAACACGAGTGCCGCCTGGCTGGTTCTGGCCATCGCTGCGAGTTGTTCTGCCGGCTACGCCGCGGAAGAAAAGCAGTCACGCGACGCGCTTTTCGAGGACGAAAAGACGCCAGCGGCCGAGGCCGGGCAGGGCTGGAAGGGGTTTGCCCAGATGGATCTGGCGCGCACGGTCGCCGATCCTGCGCACGGGTCGAAGGCGAGGTTGCTGCTCGAACTCAACCGTCAGGGGTCTTTCTCCGAGAGCGTCAAATGGCAGATCGGCGGCCGTTTCAACTACGACGCTGTCTATGACCGTTCGAGCGACTATCCGCAGTCGGTCAAACAGGACCAGCGCGGCGCGTTCTCGCTGCGCGAGAACTATCTCGATATCGCCAGCGGCGACTGGGACTTGCGTCTGGGCCGACAACACGTGGTCTGGGGCGAAATGGTGGGCCTGTTTTTTGCCGACGTGGTCTCGGCCAAGGACATGCGCGAATTCCTGCTGCCGGAGTTTGAATTGCTGCGCATTCCGCAGTGGGCAGCGCGGGCCGAGTATTTCAAGAACGACTGGCACGCCGAAGCCCTATGGATACCGGCGCCCAGTTTCGATGAGATCGGCAAACCCGGCGCCGATTTCTATCCAACGCTCCTGCCCGGTCCGGGCGGCACCGTCATCCAGGGCGAGGCCAAGCCTGCGCGCAAGCTCGGCAACAGCAACTACGGGTTGCGGCTGTCGACATTGCGGAATGGCTGGGACGTCTCGGGCTTTTACTATCACAGCATCGACTCCGCCGCGACCTTTTACCGCGACCTGGTCGCCGGCCCGGCGCCGACCTTCGTCTATAGCCCGCGCCACGACACCATCGATCAGGTGGGTGGCACCCTGGCCAAGGATCTAGGCTGGACGGTGCTGAAGGGCGAGGCCGTGTATACAGACGGACGCCAGTTCAACGTCGCCCGCCTCACTCAGGCCAACGGGCTGGTCGCGCAGCGCACCCTCGACTACGCGCTCGGCCTCGACTTCACGCCGGCATCCGATGTCCGGTTCAACGTCCAACTGTTCCAGCGCCTCTACGCCAACCACGATCCGGACATCCTTCAGGAAAGGCGCGAGAGCGGTGCCAGCCTGCTGGTGAACGGCAAGCTCAGAGCAACGCTGGAGGGGCAGGTGCTGCTGATTTCCAGCCTCAATCGCAGCGACTACCTCATTCGGCCGCGCCTGGTCTGGAGCTACGCCCAGAACTGGCGCCTCATGGGCGGCGTCGATGTCTTCCACGGTCCACCGACGGGCCTGTTCGGCCGCTATGACCGGCAGGACCGGGTCTACGCCGAGTTGCGCTATTCCTTCTGAGGGCCAAGCTCAGACGTTCTCGCGCAGGGCGTCGACCACGGGGATGCGCGAAACGCGCCGGGCCGGAATGATCGAAGCGAGCACCGTGGCGGCAAGACCAATGGCGCACGAAGTTGCCACATTCTCCGGCAGCAGCAGGATGTGCGCCGTATAGCCGGTGTCGGCGTTGGGTGGCGGCGGCATGGGGATGCCGACGGCGGAGATCGCCCAGGCCAGGACGACCCCAAGCAGCAAGCCGAGGCCGCTGCCGATGGCTCCCAGGATCAGGCTCTCGACGACGATGAGGCGGAACACCATGGCGCTGCGGTTGCCCAGGGCCAGCATGGTTCCGAACTCGCCGACCCGCTCGAAGATGCTCATGTTGACGCTGTTCGTCACGCTCAGCAATACCATGACGAGGATGATGAACTGCAGGAAGCCGAACTGACGGCGATACAGCTCGACCGCCTGCCGATAGAACTCGTTCAACTCCTTCCAGGTCTTGACCTCCAGCCCGGCCGGCTCCAGCTGCTGGCGCAAGGCCGTGGCGACGCGCTCTGTATCCTCGGTTCGTTGCAAGGCCAGGACGACGGCGTTGGCGGCCGCGCTGCCAAGCAGATCCTGGGCCGCCGCCAGGGGCAGGCGCACGGCGCGACTGTCATACTCCTTGGACATGCTCTGGAAGACGCCGACCAATTCCAGCTCGACGCTGTTCAAGGCACCCTCGAGGGTGTTGGCGAGCACGGTGACGCGATCGCCGGGTTTGAGCTTGAGCGCTTGCGCAACACCCTGGCCGACGACGACGCCGAACTTGTCCCGCTCGCCGAGCTGACGGCCGGCGATGATATTGAGGCGGCTGCCCAAGGCCGCTTCTCCGGCGGCCTCGATGCCGTCGCCGATGATCGCCAGGTCGCTGCGGCCGTTGCTGAGCAGGCCGGAAAAATTCAGCCTGGCCATCACCCCGGCGACGCCGGGCAGGGCAGCGCAGCGTTGCTTGATCAGGAGCACGTCGGCGATCTGGTATTTCTCCGGCGAGCGCGAACCGTTGAGGAAGTAGCCTGTGCGGAAGACCTGCAGATGGCCGGACTGGGAATGGATGATGGACTCGCCCAGTTGCACGAAGATATCGGCGACCCAGCCGCCGCCAAGTATCAGGCCGGTGACCCCGGCGCCGATGGCGGCCAGGGTCATCGCCGTGCGCGTCGTCTGGCGCAGGATGTTGCGCAGCGCCAGATGCATCATGGCGTTGCCTCAGCGATTGTGGCGCAAGGCATCGACGATGTTGCGGCGCGATGCGCCCCAGGCCGGGTAGACGCTGGCGATGAGCGACGTCGCTAGTGCCAGGGCGAAAGCATCGAGGGCGTTGCGCCAGGTCAGAAAGATCTGCGCGTCGTAGCCGTGCGCCAGGCCCGGCGGCGGCGGCATGGGGATGCCGACGGCCGAGAGGATCAAAGCCAGCGTGCCGCCGACGAGCAGTCCGAGCAGGGCGCCGAGAAGGCCGAGCAGCAGGCCCTCGCCGAGGAAGAGGCGCAGGATGCCGGCACGGCGCACGCCCAGCGCCAGTGCCGTGCCTATCTCGCCGGTGCGCTCCATGACGCTCATCATCATGCTGTTGGAGATGCTGAGGACGATGATCACGGCGATGATTAGCTTGACCCCGTCGACCTGCTTGCCGAACAGGTCCCTGGTCTTGTTGTAGTAGTCGGCCAGTACGTACCAGGGCACGAGCTCGAAATCCCGCGCCGGCAGACCGGCGCGCAGCGCTGCCAGCGTTGACTCGGTGTCCTCCGTGTCGTCGAGCAACACCACCCACAGATGCGCGCCACGGCTGCGCAACAGGCGTTGCGCCGTCACCAGCGGCAAGCGCAGGGCGCTGTCGTCATAGGCCTTGGTAGCGGTTGCAAACAGGCCGCGAACGGTGACTTCGACGGCGTTGGTGGTTCCCTTGGCGGTGGTCGCCAGCAAGACTACCTTGGCGCCGAGTTCAACGCCGAGGTTGCGCGCCAGGCCTTCGCCCATGACGATGCCCAGTGGCTCGGCCGCCGCGAGATTGTGGCCGGAGGTAATCTGAAAAGCGGGACCGAAGGCGGCTTCCGGGGTCGGATCGACGCCGTCGGCGACAAAGGAGACGGTCGATTCGCCGCTGCTCACCAGTCCTCCGAAGGACAGCCTTGGGGCCACCGCGCGCACGTGGGGCGCCGTGGCAACAGCGGCGGGCACGGCATCGGGTAACAGATAGGCGTAGGGGTCGGCGCGCCCGGCGTCGTGGTAGCCGGACCGCGCGATCTGGATGTGACCGAGTTGGGAGCGGATGGTACCTTCGCGCATGGCCCAGTAGATGTACTCTATGAAACCGCCGGCGAGGAGCAAAGCGGTGATGCCGAAAGCCACCGAGGCGATGGCCACGGCGCTGCGCCTTCTGTGACGCAATACGTTGCGCCAGGCTAGGCCAAGGTCATGCGACAGTATGTACATTCACCGCCCCTAGCGATGTATCACTATGCCATAGTAATACATGGTCGGGGAATTGCAAACCCGGTGTGCCGGTGCTGGTCTAGCTTGATTGCGGTTGGCGCTTGCCCAGCGACTGCCAGAGCATCAGCACGACACCGACGCTGATGGCCGAGTCGGCGACGTTGAAGGCGGGAAAGTGATAGCCCGCGTAGTGAAAGTCGAGGAAGTCGACCACGGCGCCATGGGTCATGCGGTCGACCACATTGCCGAGGGCGCCGCCGAGGATCAGGGCCAGCGCGGCGGCCAGCAGACGCTCCTGCGCGTGCTGCCTGAGCATGGCCACGATCCAGGCAGAAACGCCGAGGGCCAGGGCAACGAAGAACCAGCGCTGCCAGCCCGAGGCTCCCGCGAGGAAACTGAAGGCGGCCCCGGCGTTATAGACCCAGACCAGGTCCAAGAAAGGCGTTACGGCCAGGCTCTCGTTGAGCTTGAAGGCCGAGGTGATCCAGGCTTTGGTCGCCTGGTCGAGGGCAATGATCAGGGCGGAGAGAGCGAGCCACCTACGCATGGCTGCGCGCCTCGCCGGCACCGAACAGGTTGGACAGGCAGCGGCCGCACAATTCGGGATGTTCGGCGTCGTGGCCGACTTCCTCGCGCCAATGCCAGCAACGTCCGCACTTGGCATGGGCCGACGGTGTCACGATCACTGCTTCAGCCGCCGCGTCCGCGGCTTTTACCAGAGTTGTCCTGGAGCAGATCAGGACGAAGCGCAGGTCGTCGTCGAGCGAGGCGAGCAGGTCGTACTTGGCGCCGCTGGCACGGATTTCCACGTCCGCCTGCAGGGACGAGCCTATTCTGCCGGCCTCGCGTTCGGATTCCATGGCCCGGCTCACCTCGCCGCGCGCCTCGCGGATCTGGCGCCAGCGTGCCAGCAACTCGGCCTCGCCATCCTGCGTCGGCAGTTCGTGCCAGACGCCGAGCAGGATGCTCTCCTCGCCGCCGATCAGCGGCCAGATTTCCTCGGCGGTGAAGCAGAGTATCGGCGCCATCAGGCGCGTCACCGCCTGGGCGATGTGCCACAGGGCGCTCTGCGCCGCGCGCCGCGGGCGCGAGCCGGCGGCTGCGGTGTACAGGCGATCCTTGAGGATGTCGAGATAGAAGCCGCCGAGGTCTTCGGAGCAGAAGATCTGCAGGGCCTGCGCCACCTTGTGAAACTCGTAGGCGTCATAGGCGGCGGTGATGTTTTCCTGCAACTGTCGCGTCAGGGCCAGGGCGTAGCGGTCCATCTCCAGCCATTCGGCAACCGGCAGCAGGTCATGTTGCGCATCGAAGTCGGCGGTATTGGCCAGAAGAAAGCGTAGGGTGTTGCGCAGGCGGCGGTATACCTCGACGACGCGATCGAGGATGGTCTTGGAGATGGTCAGTTCGCCGGAGTAGTCCGTGGCGGCGACCCAGAGGCGCAGGATCTCGGCGCCCAGGGTGTCGGAGACCTGCTGCGGGGCAATGACGTTGCCCTTGGACTTCGACATCTTCAATCCCTGCCCGTCGACCACGAAGCCGTGCGTGAGGAGGGCCTGGTAGGGAGCGCGTCCGTCGAGTGCGCAACCGGTGAGAAGGCTGGAGTGGAACCAGCCGCGATGCTGGTCGGAGCCCTCGAGGTAGAGATCGGCAGGGTAGCGCAGGGCGTCGGCGTGGGTGCCGCGCATGACGCTCCAATGGGTCGTGCCGGAATCGAACCAGACGTCGAGGGTGTCGCTCATCTTGTCGTAGTCCGCCGCCTCGGCGCCGAGCAGTTCCGCGGCATCCAATTTGAACCAGGCCTCTATGCCCTGCTGCTCCACGCGCAGCGCCACCTGCTCGAGCAACTCGAGGCTGCGCGGATGCGGTTCGCCGCTCTCCCTGTGCAGGAAAAAGGGTAGGGGCACGCCCCAGTTACGCTGGCGTGAGACGCACCAGTCGGGCCGGTTACTGATCATCGAGGCCAGCCTGGCCTGGCCCCAGGCCGGATAGAACTTCGTCGCCTCGATCGCCTTCAAGGCGGTTTGCCGCAGCGAAGGCGATCGTTCGCCATCCATGCGCATGAACCACTGGGTTGTGGCCCGGTAAATCACCGGCGTCTTGTGCCGCCAGCAATGCATGTAGCTGTGCGTGATCTCGCTCCTGGCGAAGAGCGCGCCGACCTCTTCCAACTTGGCGAGGATGGGTTCAGCCGCCTTCCAGATATTCATGCCGCCGAAAAAAGGCAGGCTCTCGGCGTAGCGGCCGTTGCCCAGCACCGGTTTGAGGATGTCCTCGTTGCTCATGCCATGCTGCTTGCAGGAGACGAAGTCGTCCACGCCGTAGGCAGGCGCGCTGTGCACGATGCCCGTGCCGGTATCGAGGGCCACATACTCGCCGAGATAGATGGGCGAACTGCGCTCGTAGAACGGATGGCGGAAGCGCAGCAGGGAGAGCGCCGTACCCTTGCAACTGGCGATGACCTGCCACTGGCTGATGCCGTAACGCGCCAGCAGCGGCGGTGGCTCGTTGGTCGCGACACCCGGCGGCAACAGGATGTCGCGGGCCAGGATCAACAGGCCGCGTTCGGTGTCGACCAGTGCGTAATCGAAATCCGGATGCACATTGAGCGCCTGGTTCGCGGGAATGGTCCACGGGGTAGTGGTCCAGATGACGGCGTAGGCGGGCTTGTCGGGCAGCGCGGCCAAGCCGAAGGCGGCGGCGAGCTTGTCGCGTTCCTCGGCTTCAAAGGCGACGTCGATCGCCGGAGATTTCTTGTCCTGGTATTCCACCTCCGCCTCGGCCAGCGCCGAGCCGCAGTCGAAGCACCAGTTGACCGGCTTCAGGCCCTGGAACAGCAGGCCCTTGCCGTAGATGGCGCCGAGCGCGCGCATTTCCGCGGCCTCGGTCTTGAAATCCATGGTCAGATAGGGACGCTCCCACTCGCCCAACACGCCCAGACGAATGAAGTCCTTCTTCTGCCGCTCCACCTGCTCGGCGGCGTAGGCGCGGGAGAGTTCGCGCACGCGGTCGCCCGACAGGTTCTTGCCGTGCAGCTTCTCGATCTGGTGTTCGATCGGCAGCCCGTGGCAATCCCAGCCCGGCACGTAGGGTGCGTCGAAGCCGGCCAGGGTCTTGGCGCGGACGATGATGTCCTTGAGGATCTTATTGACGGCGTGACCGATGTGGATGTCGCCGTTGGCGTAGGGAGGTCCGTCGTGCAGCACGAACAGCGGCCTGCCTTTTGCCGCGGCGCGGATCTTCTGGTACAGGCGCTGTTCCTGCCATTGGGCGATCCAGCCGGGCTCGCGCTTGGCGAGGTCGCCGCGCATCGGGAAGGGCGTTTCCGGCAGGTTCAGTGTTTTGCGGTAATCAGCCATTGTTCTTGTTTGCGAAGTAGGTTCTGGTGGCCATGACGTCGAGCGCGATCTGCGCCTTGAGCGCATCAAGCGATTCAAACTTTGCCTGGTCGCGGAGCTTGTGCAAGAACTCGACCGAGACGTGGGCGCCGTAGAGCGAGCCTTGATAATCGAGCAGGAATACTTCCAGGGCCGGCTGCAGGCCCTCGGCCACGGTGGCACGAACGCCGAGGCTGGCGGCGCCGGGCCAGGGCAGGGCGGCCACACCGGTGACGGTCACTGCGAATACCCCGAACAGCGGCACCTGCTTGCGCTTCAATTGCACATTGGCGGTGGGGAAGCCCAACAGGCGACCTAGGCGGTCGCCGCCGACGACGCGGCCGGCGATGTTGTAAGGACGTCCGAGCAGGCGCGCCGCGTGTTCCATGGCCCCGGCTTCGAGGCTGTCGCGCACGGCCGAACTGGAGACGCGCTCGCCCTGCCACTCGATGGTGGGCAGGGCCTCGGCGCTGAAGCCGTGGCTCCGGCCGGCCTCCAGTAGCATGGCGAAATCGCCGGCGCGTCCGCGGCCGAAACGGAAATCGTCACCGATGATCAGATGCCTCGTGGCCAGACCGTCGACCAGGATGCGTTTGACGAACTCCTCCGCCGAGTACGCCGCGAACGCTGCGTTGAAGCGGCAGACGTAGACCCGGTCGATGCCGCATTGCTCGATCAGCTTGAGCTTTTCGCGCAGGCTGGTGAGCCTCGCCGGCGCCTGGTCCGGGCTGAAGAACTCGCGTGGATGCGGCTCGAAGGTGAGCAGGCTAGCGGGCAGGCGCAGGCGCTGGGCTTCGATCGCGAGGCGGGCAAGCAAAGCATGGTGGCCGCGGTGAACGCCGTCGAAGTTGCCGATGGTGAGTACCGTCGGCCCCGCCGCGCGTTCCGGGACTCTGCGAAAAACCAGCATGGCCGTGCCAGGAAAAAACGCCGATTATAGCAGCGGGGGCAAGGGATCTCCCTGCGCCCTAAGCCTGCTTGGACTTCGCCAGCGGCGGATTGCGCGCGAAATAGCGCTTGATGCCGCGCAGGATAGCCGCCGCCATCCTGTCCTGGTAGGCGTCGTCGTTGAGTCGTTGCTCTTCGTCGGGATTGGAGATGAAGGCGGTCTCCACCAGGATGGAGGGAATGTCGGGCGCCTTCAGCACCGCGAACCCTGCCTGCTCGACTCGGCCCCTGTGCAGGAGATTGATGTTGCCCAATTCGCCGAGGACGGCGTTGCCGAGCTTCACGCTGTCGCTGTTGGTGGCCGTCTGCGACAGATCAAGCAGGGTGCGCGCCAGATAGGGATCCTTGACGTCGAGATTGACGCCGCCGATCAGGTCGGCAGCGTTCTCCCGCTGCGCCATCCAGCGCGCCGCCGAGGAGGAGGCGCCGTTCTCGGAGAGGACGAAAACGCTGGAGCCACGCGCCGTCGGTTTGATGAAGGCGTCCGCGTGCACCGAGACGAAGAGGTCGGCCTGGACCCGGCGCGCCTTGTTCACGCGGCTCTGCAGAGGGATGAAATAATCGCCGTCGCGCGTCATGATGCTGCGCATGTTCCGCTCAGCGTCGATGAGCTTCTTCAGCCGCTGCACGATAGACAGGGTGACCATTTTCTCCTGGCTTCCGGCGCGGCCGATGGCCCCCGGATCTTCGCCGCCGTGGCCGGGATCGAGGGCGATGGTGATGAGGCGATCGACCCCGCCCGTGCGCTGCTCCGTGTCGGTGATCTTCTCGCTGCCGCGCGGCTTCTCCAGCAGCGCCATGAGCGGATCGAGCGGTTCCGCAGGGTAGAGGTCGAGCACCAGGCGGTGCGCGTACTTGCCCACCGGTTTCAGGGTGAATACCTGTGGTTTGACCTCGCCCTTCAACTCTATCACCAGGCGCACCACCCCGGGCCTGTTGCGGCCGGCGCGGATCAGCTTGATATAGGGGTCGGTGGCGGATATCTTTTCGGGCAGATTGGCCAGCACCGAGTTGAGCTCGACGTCCTCGAGGTCGACCACCAACCGTGCCGGATCTCTCACAAGTTGTTGCACGAAGGCCAGCGGTTGCGAATGCTCGAGCGTGATGCGCGTGTAATCGGGTGCCGGCCAGACGCGCACGGCGAGGATAGTGGTAAGAGTTCCCGCCTCGGCGAACGCCAGGCGCGGGCCGAGCAGGCTCGCTGCTACGGCTAACTTGAGCAGATCGCGGCGAGCGAGGAGGATTTTTTCAGGCATTGCAGGCAGGCCAGACCGCGCGGTCCCAGGGCGCGAATCTCGGCGCGCCGTCCGCCACCGCTGAGAGAAAGACGAAAGCCCAAGTCGGCGCTGGGCAGGTAGTTCCCCGCCTGCGCCGGCCATTCGACGAGGCAGACCGCGTCGCCCTGGAAGTATTCGTCGAGACCTGCGTCAAGGTATTCCTCTGGCTGTTTGAATCGATAAAAATCAAAGTGATACAAGTTTAATCCAGAAATAGCATAAAGTTCAACCAAAGTATAGGTGGGACTCTTCACTTTTCCCACATGGCCGAGCGCGCGCAACAGTCCGCGCACCAGCGTGGTCTTGCCCGCGCCCAGGTCGCCCTCGAGAAATATCTTGAGGCCGGGGCAGAGTATCGGTGCCAGTGCGGCTCCCAGCGCCATGGTCGCGGCCTCATCGGCGAGCGTCAACGCCAGGGCGTTATCATGCTCTTTAGCACTCTCATTGGCGTAATCTCCGGGCGGGTGCTTAACATCGTCATGCATAGAGGTCCTCGCAAATCTGCAACCTGTGCGCGTCACTGAAATGACTTCTACAGAGTCCGAGTCCGTTCCCCGTTGGCAAGAACTCGCCGGCCATATCAAGGCTTGGGGTCGCGAGTTGGGCTTCTCCTCGCTTGGCATCGCGTCGGCCCTTGATCTCGATATTGCGGCGAAGGGCCTGAGCGAGTGGCTCGCCGCCGGCTGGCACGGCGAAATGGATTATATGGCACGCCATGGCGAGAAACGGGCGCGGCCAGCCGAACTCTTGCCCGGCGCGGCTACCGTGATTTGTGCGCGGCTCGATTACTGGCCCGTGGCTGCTCCCGCGCAAGAAGTCCTTGGCGATGGCAGGCTTGCCTACCTGTCGCGCTACGCGCTCGGGCGCGACTACCA
>Ga0172380_10003287_pt1 | contig 22575 bp, 21 predicted proteins | sample Leawe162metaG_FD_119747 | JGI IMG/M metagenome (GOLD analysis project Ga0172380, IMG submission 119747) | Leachate microbial communities from a municipal landfill in Southern Ontario, Canada - Leachate well 162 metaG | ecosystem: Engineered > Solid waste > Landfill > Unclassified | place...
CGTGACCACCATAGACGCATGCTGGATCACATCCTCTTCTACCGCGATACGACGTTCAAAATTGAATTGCCGTTCAATTGCACTTTGCTTACGACCACTTGCCAGCAACCGTGACTGCTTGGGACGACCGAGCGAATGTCCAGTATGAATCAAAGGAATGCCGAGTAAGGTGGAGAGTTGTTTTCCAACATATCCGGCATCGGCATAATGCGAGTGGATTAAATCTGGGAGACGACCTTGCTGGCGCAGAAAGTGCAGAGTTTTATCTACAATTTGGTCAAGATGAGGCCACAACAGCTCCTTGCGGATATACTTTTTAGGTCCGCAAGGCATTCGGATGATACGCACACCTTCATCAAATCTCTCCTCTGGTTGCGCATAGTCTTGGGATAATGATGGATCGTCAATCAGTCTGGTCAGTAAATCAATCTTGCCCACCTTGTTATGCTTAGCCAATGCTTTTGCTAGCTCAACTACATAGGTTGTTTGCCCCCCCGTATCAGCATCGCGTCCAAGCTCCATGTCGTGAGACCGGATTAAGCCATGCACACTGACCATTAGAATATAGAGAGGATTATCTTTATTGCCAGCTTGATTCATCATCACGTGTTATCCTCAAAAAATGGACGGTAAAAATCAAGATTATCGGGAACTGCACCTCTGATACCACAAAGCGCCGCCGCAAATGCATTGGCTCTAGCCAGCATCAACTCTGCTGGCCAGTTTGCGAGCAGCCCTAGCATGCAAATCGCAGAAAATCCATCTCCAGCACCAACAGTATCTACCAAATCTCCATGCGGTTTTTGACCTGTTGCATGCGTTTCTGTGCCATCTTTAGCCAGCATCCATGCGCCATCGGCACCGCAGGTAACCAAGAGATAATCGAGGTTAAACTTCTCGATTAGACCTAACCCATGGCCTCTACCCGGTGTACCAGAGAGCTTTAACAAATCAGCGACTAACAGCAACTCCTCTTCATTTACTTTGACAACATCCGCTCTCAATAATGAGCGCCTGATGATGTGTTTGTCGTACCAAGGTTTGCGTAAGTTAAGGTCCAAAAAGCGTGGACTTTTTGTTTCACTCAAAAAGACATCCAATGCCAGGCGAGACGCCAAACTCCGTTGTGCCAATGTGCCGAAATAAACCATATTCGGCTGTATTTTCATTGTGATTAAATGGGTCACACCAGCATGAATATGGTCATAAGCCTGATCTGGCAGGATTTCAAAATGATGGCCGTTTTCATCTATATCGACGATTACTTGACCCGTAGGATGATTTACGTCAAATTGCATGCCTGAGCCATCCATTCCCAAACGCGTCATTTCGGCTAAAAGTTCATCTCGTAGTGCGTCATTACCTACTCTACTCACTAGCACTGGATGTTGACCAAACACCTGAAGATGGCGTGCAACATTGTATGGTGCGCCACCAAGCACGGATCTGTCTGGGAATACGTCTGCGAGCACCTCGCCGAATAAAGCAATCGTGTTTTTATTTGTCGTTTGAGTGTTAGATGAATTTGACTCGTGGCTTCTTTGAATCGTCAATCTATGGACCTCCAACTTCGTATTTGACTTAACTATGCGTCATAGTGATTAGTTGCTTACTTTAGCTTACTAAGTTGGTGAATACAGATTGCGCGAAGATTAACGGCGCTACCCAAATTTTCTTATCAGCGCATGCTGATGCTGTGATTACAACCAGTAAAATCAAGAGAATTTTCACCACGTTACCCCTTGCCATTGCGATGAATTGAGGGTTCATTCTACAACCAATAATACATTTGTACAAATTACATTTCCACAATTGAAACTAATTGAGCGTCTAGGATTGGTCGTTACAGGCTATCGTAACCTATGGCTATTTAGTGCTAATAATCAACGAATAAGTAAATAAATAGATATTTATCAATATGTTACTTATATTTAATAGCAGAAATACGGGACATTTGAGCTTCGGCAAGCGTGGCATAAAGTGGCTTACTGAATATTTTTGAAATAATAGAGGCAATCATAGCAACCGCCATTAGGCTGGTCACCATCTCATGTCCATCAATCATCTCCATGACGATAATAAACGAGGTAAGAGGAGCTTGCGTTACAGCAGCGAGAAACCCAGCCATACACAGCGCATAGATAGCTGTATTTGAATGTAAATTTCCGAACAATGGCAACAGGTCATTACCAATTCCTGCACCAATGGCAAGCGATGGTGCAAATATCCCGCCAGGGACGCCGCTGAGATAGGTAAAAATAGTGGCGAGATACTTAATGGGCGCATACTGCCATGTCTCAGCAACCTCACCGCCAAGCATCTCTCTGGTGAATAAATAACCTGAACCATGTGCCGACCCCGCGCTAATGGCACCTAACAATGCCACTATTAACCCGCAAAAACCAGCCCACCATAGTGGGTGCAAACTACGGAATTTGCCGACCCTCCCCGTAAAAGAGTCAGAGGATTCGATAAGTGTACGACTAAAAATACCGCCCAGCACGCCACAAACCAAGCCACAAACGATTACCGGGATGATGATTTTTTTATCGATGATACCCACAGCCAGTTGGCCAAAATAAGTGTAATTACCTTGCAATGAAATGGACACCAAGCCTGACAATACAATTGCGGTAATGACCACGCCATTGGTTTTTTGCTCAAAGCGCCGGCCTAGCTCTTCAATAGCAAATACAATGCCAGCTAACGGTGTGTTGAATGCAGCAGAGATGCCAGCTGCACCGCCAGCTAAAATCAAATGCCGAGGGTTAACAGAAAATCCTGCTGGCAAAAAACGTCTAAATGCATGCATGATGCTGGCACCAACCTGTACAGAGGGCCCTTCCCTGCCGGCAGAAAACCCAGCTGCTAGCGCACCGATGCCCAGCATTACCTTACCGAAAGCCAGCTTAAGAGAGACCAGCGTAGAATGTGGACTATCACTCATGTGTAGCGCGGCAATGGTTTGTGGAATACCACTACCAGCTGCACCGACAAACCAGCGGCGGGTTATCCAGACAATGAGCATACCCGCAACCGGCGTTAAAATCAGCGGTAACCACCAGTGAGTTTTTTGTAATGTAAAAAACAGGGCATTAGCATATTCTGTCGCCCTTGCAAATAGTACAACAATAAAACCGGCCGTTGCGGCCGCCGTCCAGACTACGAACCTTCCACGCCAAGCGTCAAAGTCGGCCAGCTTTGTGGATCTTATGGCTAGCAATATTTCCTGTATTGATGGCATGTTGGTCTTGGCTTTTGAATAGATTCGAAATTTTTACTGACACTGACTTAGTACATTGTATTGCTGACAAGTACATTTGTACAATAGTAAATTCTATTCAAGATTTCTAGCACTGTGTTTTAAACACTAAATATTAGCTGGCACACCTATCACGCGCATTACTTTATCGACATCCATACGAAGAAACTGTGCAATGTCACGATAATCGTCAGGTAGCGCGGCATCATCCCACCCGTTAGCAGAATGGCGAGCTAGATTAACGGCATACTTTACGTTAAGAACGCGCTGCTCTTGAGATGCCTGATCTTGCATCAATTTGGAAAGTAATGGAGGAAGCTGAAATACTTCAACGATTCTTTGTTGTAACTCCTGCAATTGAAAGCCTAACACTTCTTGCTGCACAGCTTTACTGCGTAACGTTTTATCTGCCGCCTGCATGGCACATATTGTATTCATTTTATCTGGCGCGTAGCACCACATAAGCATTTCTGACAGGTCATGCAACAAAGTAGCAATAAGCACTTCTTCAGCATGCAAATCCATTAAATGTGCAGCCCACTCTGCAGCAAACTTAGCCGCACGGTGTGCTCGCCGAATCAGCCTGAGAAGATGCGTCAATGCTTGCAAGTTGGCTTTAAGCGTATCTTCAACCAAAGGTGTGGGAGGTATGTTCCGAAAAAATGCAGACGTCCCCATCATTAAAATAGCTTGCTCGACTTCAACTAAATCCTGCAACTGACTCCTGCTTTTGTGTTTTTGTGAATAGCTCAATACTTTAAATACCATCATGGGATCATGGTGCACAACCGCAGCGATGGCTCGCGCACTGGTGTTATCTTCATCTTGCTGCAATTGACTGAGCTCACGTGCGGTAAGTTTAAGTACGGGGATTGCCGCGGTGCTAATATAATTCACCCATGCGTTAATATCTTTTGCAGCCAACTCTACAGGTACAGATGCCATTTACAATCCTCCTCTGGTATTTTTGTATCTTACATCTTATGACTTATAATCTAAAATAGAAATAACAGCATAAAAGCATGATTAACCATAGTTTCGTTTTATTTTAACAACGCAATTATGCACATTTAAGCTGAAGTTTTAATCATTAAAGCTAAAACATCTAAGGGCATTCGGCACCGACGCATTGGCTATGTTAAAATCAGCCAACACAACCCTTCACACAATTTCTCATGGCCATCTCGATTAAAAACCAGCAAGACATTGAAAAAATGCGTATCGCAGGCAAGCTAGCCTCTGAGGTACTTGATTTTATTACACCGCACGTTGTGCATGGCATCACGACCGATGCACTTGATAAACTATGCCACGACTACATGGTGGATGTGCAAAAAACAATTCCAGCCCCGCTAAATTACGCCCCCGGTGGACATAAACCTTACCCAAAATCTATTTGCACCTCGATCAATCAGCAAATTTGCCACGGCGTGCCTAGCGACAAAGTATTAAAAAATGGTGACATCGTGAACATCGATATTACCGTCATCAAAGATGGTTACCATGGTGATACCAGCCGCATGTTTTATATAGGTGAGGTATCCACTCAGGCTAAACGCTTGTGCGAAATCACGTATCAAGCCATGTGGCTGGGTATTGCAAAAGTTAAACCAAACGCCACTCTAGGCGATATTGGCTACGCAATTCAATCGTTTGCTGAAAAAAGCGGCTACAGTGTTGTACGTGAATTTTGTGGTCATGGTATTGGTAAAAAATTCCACGAAGATCCGCAAGTATTGCACTACGGAAAAGCGGGTACCGGGCTTAAATTACAGGCGGGAATGATGTTTACCATTGAGCCGATGATTAATGCGGGCAAGCGCGATATTAAACAAATGCCTGATGGCTGGACGATTGTAACGAAAGATCGCAGTCTTTCTGCACAATGGGAACACACGATTTTAGTCACGGAAACCGGTTATGAAGTGATGACATTATCAAGCGGCGCGCCAGCTATGCCTGACTTTATTTCTAAATAAGCAATCGATTTAATGCGGTGATCATTTAATAAAATATTGATGGCGCATCATACCAATGCAAACAAAACCTAAAGCAATCGAAGTTAAAAAGCATAACGTTGCATTATGGCGCCATACGCTAAAAGATGGATTTTTAGCGTTAAAAACACAATTTTCGGAGCATCCAAACACCACCCGATTATTCAAGCAACACTGCAAGCTTATTGACCAACTGCTTGCAGAAATATGGGCAGAATTACGCATCGATTCAGACTGCTGCTTAATCGCAGTGGGTGGTTATGGGCGGGCAGAGCTTTATCCACACTCGGATATTGACCTGCTCATATTATTGCCCGAACACAACAAAGATAGCGAGGCATTAAATCATGGCATTGAGTTATTGATAGGCTTGATGTGGGATTTAGGCTTAACGGTTGGCCATAGCGTGCGCGATTTAAATGAATGCATATCTGAGGCAAAGAAAGACATTACGGTACAAACCAACTTATTAGAATCGCGACTAATATCAGGCAACAAAGCGCTTTATCAGACCTTTTTAGTCGAGGTTAAATCCAGCCTAAATACTGTCAATTTTTTTGCAGAAAAAATTAAAGAGCAAGATCAGCGACATGCAAAATTTAATGATACAGCCTATAACTTAGAACCTAATATCAAAGAAAGCCCTGGAGGATTACGCGATCTACACATGATTGCGTGGCTGGCGCAAAGCTTGCAGTTGTATGATGGCTCACAATCGAATGTCTCCAGCCTCTGGGTCACCCTCACAAAGCAGCATGTCATCACAAAGCTTGAGGCGCGTCAGATCAGGCATCATGAAATGAAATTGCAATCACTGCGCATACGCCTGCACTTTTTGAGTGGGCGACGTGAAGATAGACTGCTATTTGATTTTCAAAATGAATTAGCCTGCACACTGGGTTACATCAACACACCTCGCAAACGTGCGAGCGAACAATTGATGCAAAGTTATTACCGTAGCGCTAAGTTTGTAAGCTTAATAAATGAAATTTTGCTTAAATTATTACAGCAACTGCTTCAGGTGAAACCACCGCTCATCCAAACGATTAACGCGCGCTTTGAATCTCGCAATCAGTTACTTGAAGCCAAAACTGCAGGTTTGCTACAGCAGCAACCCTCTGCCATATTTGAGGCGTTTTTACTATTACAACAACACCCTGAACTTACCGGCATGGGCGTAACGTTGTTGCGCAATTTGCAACGCGTTAAAAATTTAGTCAATCGTGATTTTCGACAAAATCCTCTTAATAAAAAACGCTTTATTGAGATGTTGTCACAAGCCAATGGCGTGAATCACGCATTACGCGCCATGAGCCGCTACGGCATTTTGGGCAGTTACATTCCAGCATTCGGCAAAATTATTGGGCAGATGCAGCATGATTTATTTCATGTTTACACCGTCGATGAACATATTCTTAATGTGTTGGCTAATTTACGCCGCTTTTCAAAACTAGAGCTCAAACATGAGTTTCCACTTTGCAGCAAACTATTTTCTGAATTTGATGCACCACATTTATTGTATTTAGCCGCTTTATTTCACGACATCGCCAAAGGGCGCGGCGGCGATCACTCCTCATTAGGCAAGGCAGATGCCGCGCGATTTTGTAAATCACACGACTTACCCAAGGCGGATGTCGCGCTTGTAGCATGGCTGGTTGAGGCGCATTTAAAAATGTCAGCCACCGCGCAAAAGTCAGACTTATCAGATCCATCCATCATTGAGTCATTTGCGAACTTTGTACAAAATGAACGTAGATTAGATGCTTTATACTTGCTTACCGTGGCTGATATCCGTGGCACGAGCCCAATGGTTTGGAACGCCTGGAAAGCACGACTGCTGGAGAGCTTGTACCACGCGACCAAGCGCGCATTGATTGACCCCATATTCCACACCAAGCAAACCATTGCAACGCGCATTGCCGAAGCTACAGATAAATTAAAAAAAATCGGCTTAAGTGCACATGCATACCAGCAACTATGGGCGCAGTTTGGAGAAAACTACTTTGTTCGTCATGAAAGTGATGAAATTGCATGGCACAGTCGGCTACTAACGCCGCACCTGAACACGACCCAGCCTATTGTTCGCGCTCGATTAAGCCCCTATGGTGACGGTATTCAGATTATGATTTACACAAAAGATCAAAATGATTTATTTGCACGTATCTGTAATTTTTTTGATCGCATGAGCTACAACATTGTAGAAGCTAAAATTTACACGACTAATCACGGCTATGCGCTAGATAGCTTTATTGTTTTAGATCAATCAGGTAAGTCTGTAAGTTACAGTGGTTTGTTAAAATTTATTGAGGTAGAGCTCACGCAAAAGCTAGATAACAACACGTCATTAGAAGCGCCGCTTCAAGGTCGAATCAGCCGTCAGGTAAAACACATGCCCATACAAACGCAAGTTACCATTGTAGAAGTGCCTGAAAATAATAATCACAAATTAGATATTGCCGCGAATGACAGACCTGGCTTGCTGGCTACACTAGCACAACAATTTATAAAACATGCTATTGAGCTACACAATGCCAAAATCAACACACTAGGCAATCGTGCCGAAGATACCTTTCTAATTTCAGCTAAAAATGGTGAACGATTAAACGATCAAAGCATTCAATCTTTATATCTTGCACTAATGGATGAAATTTAAGTAGAGGCACTTTAAAGCCGCACGTCAGGCTCATTAAAAAGCTAGCCTAGCTGATAATGCTTACGTAACGCTTTTTTTACATGCCAAGTGCATGACATTCCCGCCGGAAAAGTCACTAAATCACCAGCGCTAAAGCTCACCGGTTCACCGCCATTAGGGGTTACTGTCACCTCACCCTCAAGAATATAGGCAATCTCCTGCGTACCAAAACTCCATGGAAATTGCGACACCTCTTTAGACCAGGTTGGCCAACGGGTTACACCCAGTGAGGCTAATTTTTCTGCAGTAGGTTTTTCTACAATAATTTTAGTCATGTTGTTCTCCTAAATTAACCGCAAAAAATCAAGGCAATAAAAAAGCCTTGAATCATCAAGGCTTATTGTATTCCACTCTAACTAAATTGCAATTATGAGTGTTTGTAGTGTTTTTTCAATTGCTTGGTTACTTCCCAGTTTGATTTTAAACCTTTAGGGAATACTACAAAGTCACCTGCTTTAACCACTACTGTTTCGCCACCCTGTGGTGTTACACGAATTTCGCCTTCAAGCAAGTATGCGCTTTCTGTTGCTGAGTCAAAGTTAAGTGGAAATTTAGAAGGTGCGCAATCCCAGATTGACCAGCTAGAAACGCCGAGTTCCTTTAATTTTTCTTCAGATGGGTTATGGTCTATGATGATTTGGCTCATGTTTAATCCTTAAAATATTGGCTAAAAAAACAAATGCCGCTTAGATAAAAACGGCATAAAATTCGTGACAAAAAAAGAAGTGTGATTTGATAAATTAAATTTATCTTATAAAATCAAAACCTTGCCAATTATATAAAATATGCTTACTGCTTTTTTTGACGCAAATAAATATGAAAATAAATTCACAAATATTTGCACGGTGCAATTATACAACATCAAAAAAGTTATTATCATGAAAAAAACAAAAAGTAAGCTTTCTAAGCGCGTCAACTGAATTCTCATCATTTGTTTTAGCCTATCTTGCGTGTTTTTAGGGGTTGGACTGCTAGAGGTCTACAGCAAATAGATTGATTTGGCAGATAAGTCCGTGAGCTGGACAAAGTTAATAATGCCCTGTTTGCCCCAAATTTGCCAAGAAAAAGCCAGTACCGCTGAGAGCTAGTACTGGCTTATATATTCTGGCGGAAGAGGTGTCTTATATGCACCCGTAACAATCCGCTTCAATTAGTATTTTTTGCAGCTTGGTTATATATAAAAATCAATAGTTTACAAATATTTCAATAAAACACTTGTAATAATCAATAACACGGCGTACTATCCAATTTAACGTTTTTATGTTGGGTAGGATGTAGGTATGCCGAAAATTGCTAAAGAATTATCAGCTATCGAAGTAAAGCGCATTATACAGGAAGGTTTATATTCTGTGGGCGGTGTGGCTGGGTTGCATCTACAGGTGACCAAGACAGGCGCTAGATCGTGGATATTGCGAGCCAAAATAGGCGATAAGAGGCGCGATATTGGTTTGGGTGCATATCCTGAGACTTCACTAGCTATGGCGCGTGAGAAGGCCTTAGAGAAGAAATCATTAATTGCCAATGGCATTGACCCAGTAGAAGATAAAAGAGCGTCTATGGCGCGTCTAATAGCCTCACAACGCAATACTATTACTTTCGACGATGCAGCCGACAAAGTACACGCTGCTAAGAGTAAAACATTTAAAAACGATAAGTATAAAGCGCAATGGATTAGCGCTATTCGTATGTATGCCAGCCCTTTCATTGGCAAAATGCCAGTGGCAGAAATCGACCTAGCAAGCATTAAACAAGTATTCGACCCTATCTGGGATGATAAGACCGACACAGCTAAAAAACTCAGAGGCAATGTAGAGGCTATATTAGCCTGGGCAACCGTGAACGGCTATCGTAAAGGTGACAACCCTGCAAGGTGGCAAGGTTATCTAGACCAAATCTATAACAAGCCTAGCCAAATCAAAACAGTTAAACATCATGCAGCAATGAAAATAGATGATATGCCATCTTTCATGCCTAAATTGCGCGAACAGGAAGGCATAGGCGCTAGAGCCTTAGAGTTTACTATTCTTACAGCTGCCAGATCAGGCGAGGTGCGCGGTGCATCATGGGATGAAATCGACCTAGATAATAAAGTGTGGACAATTCCAGCCGAGCGCATGAAAGGCAAAAAAGAACATAGAAGCGCCCTTTCAAACGATGCCATAGCGTTATTACAGGCCATGCCTAGATTTGTAGACAATAACCTAGTATTCCCCTCACCTAGAGGCGGCAAGCTGTCAGACATGACCTTATCAGCAGTATTAAAGCGTATGGATATTAAAGTAGTACCGCATGGCTTTAGATCAACATTTAGAGACTGGGCAAGTGAAAGAACAAACCACAGCCATGAAGTTAAAGAAATGGCGCTAGCTCATACCGTAGGCAGCAAAGTTGAGGCAGCTTATAGACGCGGTGACTTATTCGAGAAACGCATTGCTTTAATGCAGGACTGGGCGGACTTTATAAACAACGGCGACAATAAAGCGAAAGTAATCGACATTAAATCTAAAAGAGTTTAACCATAACCGCCCTACTTAATCGGTGGGGATATTTAGGGGCTAATAATGAACAGCATAGATTTAGAAAAACATTACCGTAATGGCGCTGTACCTTTATTTGATGCAATAGCACTTTGGATGCATTCAAATGAACCATGCCCAGAATGGTTGAAACGTGAATATGAAAATACTCTTAATGCTTATAACTCAGGCGGTGATTTTATGCAGCTGATGGGCTTTGACTTAACTAAAGGAATAAGCACCCCAGAAAAAAGAAAACAACGAGATAAGGATATTCAATTAGCTTCAAATCTTAAACATATACTAAATGACTTAGTAGAATTTGGATTGTACAAAGTAGCGCCAGCTAATCATAAAGCTGAAAACAAAATGAGCAAGCTTGCATTAAATGAAGTAACCGCATATTTGAAAGCTTATAGAGTGCGCCTATCAGATAAACTAAAAGAAGATATTGAATTTATGACAGCTTACCAAGTTGCAGGACTAATTTTCAATATTAGCGAAAGCAAAGTTAGGGAATTAGAAAGGCTTAATAATTCATTTAACTTGATGATTTAAAACAATACTATTTTCTTTTAAAAATTCCACGAACGGAAAACACACACCACAGAAATAAAGTTTGTCTTGTCGCAACTAATCAAGGACAAGACAAAATGAACACTCAACAAGTAACAATCATTAAAGAGGTAGCATTACCACCTCAACCTGCAACCTATCTATCAGACAGCCAAATAGCGCAACGTTATAGCGTATCACGTCAAACAGTATGGCGCTGGGCGGCTAATGACCCTAAATTCCCTAGTTGCACAAAACTGTCACCTGGCTGTACTCGCTGGAAACTCTCAGACATTGAAGCTTGGGAGGCTGCAAAATGAAAAAAAAGCCAGCCCCTTCGACAGAGCCAGCATCAAATAATCACTTTAATAATCATACACCTAAGCTATATAAAAAGCCATTAAATAAGTTTGCAACCTATGAAGGGTTAATCAATGAGTATATCGCTGCAAATCCTAATTATTCAGAATATGAACTTGATCGCGCTTGCCTTTATTTTGCTACTGAATGCGGTTTAACCGTAGCTGAGAAAGCCAAAGCAAAGATGGGAGGCAGCCATGTTTAACAATCCCAAATCTTATACAACTGAATTTCAATCACTGAGAGCTAAATGCGATAAGAAGAAGCTACAGCTTTATTGCGCTGACAATCTCAAGATTTATAAAACTATCGGTGGCAATTATGCCGTGTATTGCAGGAAGTCAGGCATGAAGCTATATGCAGCAGACCGCCTACAGCATGTAGCCAACTTTCTCAAGATTGGCGGTGTATATGACTAATCAATTAAATGAAATCAGAAGCGCACTGACCTATATTCCAGCCGATGATCGTGAAACATGGCTTGATATAGGCATGGCCGTTAAATCTGAACTTGGTGACACTGGCTATTCGATATGGCTGGAGTGGTCGCAATACTCAGACAAATTCAATGAGCGTGATGCCAATGCGGTATGGAAGTCATTTAAAGGTCGCGGCATAACCATTAAGACCCTATTCAAAACAGCGCGTGACCATGGCTATCAAGCTGATAAGGCAGTCATTCTGCCAGAAATTAAGATCAAGCCAGCACCAAAAGAGAATCGCAATCTTAGCGAGTACGCATTGAAGCTATGGAATATGGCGCACGATGATGATGCACTTTTGGCCAGTCATCCCTATTGCCAGCGCAAACAGATACACCATGCTTTCGGTGCAAGGCGTGGAGAGGCTTCAGGCGGCATTATTGGCAAGCAATCTGACTGCGTAATTATTCCAATTAGATCAGGCGGCACAGGTAACGTGCAAGCAGTACAGTGCATTAACCATGAAGGCAATAAACAGACTTTTGGCACGATGTCAGGCGCTTATCTGTTACTTGGTAATGAAATGGATGCTAGCGGCTGGTATGTAGTGGAAGGATGGGCAACAGCTCATGCGGCGCAAATTAAACGCAACATAGTCACAGCGGTTGCTTTTGGCCTTAGCAGACTTCAATCCACAGCCGAAATGCTGGCAAATCAATTCAATCCTGAAACTGTGATTATTGTGAAGGATGCCGAATGATGACCAAAATTCAAACAATCACATTACAAGGTGAAAAGAACGCTGATTTAAAAGACATTCAGCAAAAACACGGCAACGCCGCAGTGCTCAAGGCGCTCAGTGAAGCTGAGATAAACTCTGCACTCGGTGCAGACTTAAGTTATGTATTTGCACATGAATTAGGTGATACATACGAACCGCCCGAAGAGATTGTAGAGGGAATCTTAACGGCTGGAGATGGTAGCGTGCTATATGGGGATAGTAACAGCGGTAAAACATTCCTAGTGATTGATATGGCTTGCGCTATCGCACGTGGCATTGACTGGATGGGTAGAAAGACCGAACAAGGTTTAGTGATCTATCTGGCAGCTGAAAGCCCTGCAAGCGTTAGGCGCAGGCTGCAAGGGTATCAAAAACACCACAATATAAAAGTACCTAACTTCGCTATTGTGCAAAGTCCTATTGATCTATTCGATGGTGATGCAGACACAAACAGAGTTATCAGCATGGTTAAGATAATCGAAGCCGAGACAGGCCAGAAATCTATATTAATCATAGGTGACACACTCGCACGCCTAAGCGCAGGTGCCAATGAAAATGCTGGGCAGGATATGGGCATAGTAGTCAGGCACTTTGACCAAATCCGCACCGAAACAAACGCACACTTTCTATTAATCCACCATAGCGGCAAAAATGCGGCAGCAGGTGCCAGGGGATGGAGTGGCGTACGTGCTGCGGTTGATACTGAAATGGAAGTGACCGACTCAGTTAGTGGGAGATGCTGCGAGATCACAAAGCAACGTGACCTAAGCACCAAAGGCGAACGCATAGGGTTTAAGTTGGAATCAGTACACCTCGGCTATACAAAATGGGATAAGCCTTCATCGGTTGCCATAGTGGTATCAGCAGACGCACCAATAAAAGAGAAATCAAAAAGGATTAACGAAACTGGAGGCGCTATTTTGGAATTCTTACGCACCAAAGCAGTAAGCGTTAAAAAGGCAGATGTAGTTAAACACTTCGATGATAGGTATGCAAAAGGAAACATTTATCGAGAGATTAAAAAGTTGGTTGATGCTGGTCAGGCTTATGACATGGCTGGCATGGTAGGCGCGGAAACACAAGGAGGTGCAAAGGTGCAAATAGGTGCAAATGACTAAATGCACCTTAATGCACTATCGAGGTAGTAAAAGGTGCGTTTAGGTGCAACACCCTATAGGGGTGCACCTATGCACCTAAACCTTGCACCTGAAATGATTAAACAGATATTGATTATGGGAAACAGGCCGGAGGGGTGAATCCAACTCTTTTACTGAGTTGCCCCATACCGTACGTGAAACTCAGCTTAGCTAAATTGGTATTTTTAGAAAGGATATAAACATGAAACAACGAGGCAAACAATCACAGGCTGGTTTAGGTGTAGTCAGTATTACTGGCAAATCTAGAATGATCGCGCCTGATCACTTGAATAATGACTTAAAGAATGTATGGATTGAAATTGTTAATAGCAAGCCTGCTGACTTTTTCGGTCGTGAACACACAGCCATGCTGGAGGCACTATGCCAGCACATTATTCAACAGCGCAATGTTAGCGCAATGCTGGACAGCTTTAAACCAGAATGGGCGCTTGATGATGATGGATTGAAACGGCTTGAGAAATTGCAAACGATGCACGCGAAACAGAGTGGCTGTATAGCGGTTTTAATGCGCTCTATGCGATTAACTCACCAAGCCATATACCGAGCTAACAAAGCGCCTGACATCGTCAGCCACAGCACATCTAAACCATGGGAATAATGAAAAGGACAACACCATGAACACAGAAAACAATTTAGAAAAATTAGTTAACCAGGCTAACCGAGTGTTAGTCGATTGGTACGCAGAACTGACTGAAAAGAACCGCAACGGCATACTAGCCTGCTGTGCTGAAGGCGATCAAGTAAAGCTGGAAGTAGGCATGAACCCAGCACCATTTGACCGCACTATCACTATCGCTGTGACCCTTACTAATGCCAAGACAAAGGAACGCGCAACGATTAGCGAGATTGTAGTGGTTGATCAGGCAAGCCATTAATTATTTATTGTAACAATCAACATAAATATATAACAATCAATAACATACATGAAAAAGTTAATGTAATTTATTGAATTATGTGCTAGAGTAATTAAATCAATGCGCGGGATGCGTTATTTGATACTTTCAAAAAAGTTGCAGGGATTGCTGCTTAAATTGAAAGCTCAAAAATACCCGAGCTTTGTTAATTTAAGGAGAAAGCTATGCAAATATCATCAATTCAGGTTTTAGACCTGAAAGCAACAGAACAAGGCATTGTTGAAGGTTATGCGAGTGTATGGAACGTGCTAGATAGTCACGGCGACGTCGTGGTCAAGGGCGCGTTTGCAAACTCACTTAATGCTAACAAGCCTGTAGTTATGTTGTGGGCGCATAGCCAATCTCAACCAGTGGGCAAATGGCTTGACATCCGGGAGGATGAAAAAGGCTTGCATGTTCGCGGTCAACTCAATCTTAACACTCAAGCAGGACGCGATGCTTTCGAACATTTGAAAGCAGGAGATATTGCCTCTTTTTCTATCGGCTACATGGTTGCACCTAATGGCAGCGAAGTTAAAGGCGGCATTACTTACTTGCATGATTTAGAGCTTGCGGAGATCAGCCTGGTATCACTACCAAGCAATCCACAGGCGCGAGTTACCAATGTTAAAAACTTAAATTCAGCAAAGCCTCATACATTGCGCGAGTTTGAAACTATGCTTCGTACCGCTGGCAACTTTTCACGAAAAGAAGCCGCCGACATTGCTCAAAAGGGATTTTGGGTAAAGGCCGACAAAGCAGAATTATCAGCTCTAGCCAATCTCATATTAAAACTTGCAAATAAATTTTAAGAAAGAACCTATACCATGGAAAATATCCAAGATCTACAAGAATCCTTAGACCAATTTACAACTAAGGCAAATGCTGCAATTAACGAAACCAAAAGCGAAGTTAAAGCGCTATCAGATGAATACAAATCACTGTCAGCAAGCTTTGCCGAACTGGCACAGAAAGGCGATATGGGTTACATGAGCGCACCTGGCGGCATGAACACTAAAGCCATTAGCCGCTTGTTTGATCAGTCTACAGAGTTGAAAGCATTCCGTGAACGCAAACAGAAATCTGCAATTATCACGGGTGAAACTTCGCTTGATGTTTTAATCAAAGCTACAGTAGTCGGTGATGCTGGTACAAGCTCAACCGATTACACCTACCCTGTACAGGCTGCACGCTATGGCCAGATCGCTAACGATGCACGCACACAGCTATCATTGCTTTCATCATTGCCTCGTATTGGCGTTAGCGCAGCTTCATTTGAGTATGTTGCACTTGATGCGGCATATTCTGATGCGGCAGACTATCAAGTTAATCAAGGTGACACTAAAGCAGTAGGCAATCTGCCGACTGAGCTGAAAACTGCAAACATTGCGACTATTGCCGTGACCTTGCCATGCTCAGAACAGGTACTCGCTGACAGCCCTGCTCTAATGACATTCATTCAATCACGCCTCAATTATTCAGTATTGCTTAAACTGCAAAATGAGTTGGTGGCTGGCGCTGGCACTACTGGCAAGATTGGCGGCCTGTTAACACTTGGCACAGCCTTTACTCAGTCATCTAATGCAGGTGATGCAGACGCTATCGGCGAAGCGCAAGCACAACTACAAACCATTGGCTGGAATGCTAACTTGGTATTGCTACACCCTACCAAATGGCAAGCACTGAGAGCCGAACGCCTGACCGCTGGTGATTATGTTGCAGGTGGATGGGCAAACCCAGCACCTCCAAGCATTTGGGGCGTGCCTGTACTTTTAAGCGCCGCTGTACCGACTAACAAAGCGATTGTAATGGACACTACACAATGCCTATTGCTTGACCGTCAATCAGTTGCTTTTGAATTCGGCAGAATTAACGCGAATTTTGTAGAGAATATCCTGCAAGCTCGTAGTGAGTTGCGTGCTGGTTTGGCTGTATTGTCACCAAGCGCTGTACAAGTGGTTACGATCTAGTTTTACTCCCGAGTTGGGCGGTAGCTGAAAAGCGTTTCCCAAACATGGATTAGTCGGTTAGTGCCATGATTCAGCAAAACACCGACAGTTAGACAGCGTTTCTATAAGGCGCAAGGCTAAAGTAACAAGAGAGGCTGGCAGAGTGATTCTGCTGGCCTTTTTCTTAACGGTGGAGGGTGGTTATAATTGGAAAGCAATTGCCTGTAATCCGTCATCCTAGATATTTATTTGCACAGTCAGATCAGAAAACGCATTTTTATTAACTTATTAGGGGCTGGAATGAATCTGGAAATCATAAAGAAAGCTTTGGCAGATTGTCACGGCCTTGTAATGGCTGGTATGTATGCACAGGCTAAGCCTAGAATTAATCTACTGTCTAAAATTGATAATCACGACATTCAAAGGCTATGCGCTGGCCTTTATTTTGTTGGCGGTGATATAGATCAAGCCATTGCAGCACATGAAAGCGCAGACACGTTAAACAGCGGCAACGTGGACAGCATAATGATATTAGGCAAGTGTTACCGCATTGCACGCAAGTTAAAAGAGGCCGCCCAGTGTTATCAGACAGCACTAGCGTTAGAGCCTGAGAATCCTACAGCTAGAATTGAACTGGTAGAAATTACCAATATATTTACACCTCAAAAAGACAACCGAGCCAATATAACTTTACATGGCATATTCCAGCAAAAAGGCTTTACAGAGTTTTTTAAATACATAGCTAAAGAGTATCAGAATAAAGGCAGCATTGGCGGTGTACCGCTGGAAACTGTACAGGGCAAAATACCGCTATGGACAGGTGAAAAGGTGGACAGGCTTTTAATCATATTAGACCAGGGCAACGGTGACGCGCTGCAATTCCTACGCTACATTAAATTAGCTAGACCATTGTGCAATCATTTAACGGTGGCAGCATACCCCAGCTTAATGAGCCTGATAGCACTTAACACCGATATTGACAGCGTTATAGATGCGGACATTGTACATACAGCAAGCGTGGCAGATGCTTATGCCGTGGCCTTCACATTGCCGCATATACTCAATGCTAGTTATGAGCCTGACCCATATATCCACATAGAAGGTGAAAAGCTGGAAGGTTTTAATGTTGGCGTATGTTGGCGCGGTAATGATCTAAACCCTACAGACTACTTTAGATCAGCAAGCCATGAAGTCCTGAAAGCGTTTGAAAGCTTCACAGATATAACATTTCACTCGCTACAGGTGGGCGCAGAAAGCGATAAAACACCCTCATGGATGGTAGGGCATAGGCTAGATAATTACGAGGCCACAGCGCGCGTTATTGCAAGCCTTGATTTAGTCATAACGGTTGATACTTCGGTTGCTCACCTAGCTGGGGTAATGGGTAAGCCTGTATGGATAGGTTTAGGTAATCCCTCATGCTGGAGATGGGAAGACAGCGACACATTCACTCACTGGTACCCTAGCGCACGATTATTCAGGAATATCTCATGCTGGCAGACTACATTCAATTGGATGGCGGCAGAACTTGAAAACCTACGCACTAAGGAAGCAATCAGTTTAAGGTTATTCACGGCGGCAGAATGTGAAGAGATTAAAAAGCTACTCGATCAGCACCCCAGATATGCAGCGTTAACCTCTTATGGCTTGAAGCCTGACCACTTCAAAGCTAAACAATCACGCATAAGGCAGGATATACCCTCTTATGAATGGATATTCAAGCGCATATTCACAGCGCTGGCAGAGGCTAGAGACTTTATGAATGTTGGTGATTTAATCCTGACCGAAACAGCCAATTATCTGACCTACACCAAAGGCGACAAGTTTGAATGGCACACAGACGATGGCGAAAAGCGAAGGCTTACCATATCCATTCAGCTATCAGATAACTACGAAGGCGGTGATCTATTGGTGATACTGGCAAGCAATAAGACCTTGAGAGCTAGCCGCGATATTGGCATGGCCTGTATATTCAAATCTGAGTTATTGCACAAAGTAACACCGATAACGAAGGGTAAGCGCGTGTCACTTATCCAATGGCTAAAGGGGATTTAAGCAGTATTGCTTATGTTGGGTTTTATGTTGGGTATAAAGAAAAAGCCACTCGAAAGTGGCTTGTTTGCTAGTGTTCTGGCGGAAGAGGTGAGACTCGACCGCAGATAATAAATGCCTACAAAACATCATGTTACTAACATTTAAAAATAACCTTGGTGCATTATTTGGTGCATCAAGATTGATAATCGATATAACAACAGATGTGTAAGGCGCACATATTACAGACAAATTGCAATTACCTCAAATTACATTTTTTAAAATTCTTGAGCCCATCGGGAAAAGGTAATATTGGTAATATTTTTCATGAATTAGCTTGAAAGCAAATAAATACAAGGCTTAGAGCGATATTGCAAAAGGTAATATTTAAGTAATATTAGAGTAATGTTATTACCTTTTCTTAAGTAATAAATTCAATATATTTTTTATATATAAATCATATACTTGCAAAAATATTACCTTTTATATTACTAAATATTACCTTTACAAGTAATATAAAATATATATACAAATCAATTACTTAGTTAATTATTTTTAGTTGAATTACTAATATTACCTTTTCCCGATGGGCAATTTTATTTTTTAGCATAAATGGCGCTTTCACCATACTGCATGCGGCTGGCGCACGTGTTTGCATAATTAATGATCATACAAACACGCACCAAGCCCACACACGCGCCGCCACTCAAGCAACTCATGCACCTGCATAAAAATAACGAGGTAAAGCGCGCGGGCGTGGCGGGGTCACGAGCGCGCGCGCCAGGTGTTTACAGGCTGTTTTTTGCATATTTTCGGTGATTGATTGCTTAGGTGAAAAAAAAGCCGCCTTATGAGGCGGCTTGCATATACACAATTTAATTGGCTATGGAATTACTTGCGACGTTCAGGCTCTGTTGGTTCTACTGGATTAACTGTCTTCGTGATCTCGTAGTCAGTAAACTTCACAACCTCAACCCCTGCCCACTCGTTTAGCTCCATGAATCTGGATTGCAGCGGTTTCAGCTCATTGCGTGAGAATACCTGCGCGGTGTCGGCTGGGTTGCCGAAGCCGCCTGTGTTGGTTGGTATGATGCCCATGAGTTGTGGCGGTACGCGGTGTGCGGCCAGCTGATCATCGCGCGTGATGTTTTTAATGTTGAAGAATTCATCTTTCGCGGCGACTTCAGATACCGGGATCAACTGAATGCCATCCTTCTTACCGTTTGGCGCGTACATAAACAGGTTGCGGAAGTTGCCCGGCCCTTTGGCGTTCTTGAGCGCATCGCGCAGCGCGTCTACATCATCCTGTTTTTGTGCAGCGTCTGTCATGTAGAGAATAAATCCGGCATGGCTGCCGTTTTTGTAATAGCGGCGGCGGAACAGTGTCGCGTCTTCATTCAGCAGCGCAGAGTTCAATGCAGGCAAGTACTCAGGCAAACCGTACAGCTCCTGATTCAGATCCGGCTCAATCAAATGAAAGATAGAGCCCTTGCCGAATTCATGCTCCTGCTTGTAGCCTGTCACATAAAAATAGGTATCAGGCTTCACGCCGCGCCTTGTATATTTAGCCAGCGCATGCTCAAAGCCGATGATCTTACCAAGTCGTGCTTTTTTCGTCTCCAGCATACCGTTACCGAATACCAGATAATCGAGCGCCCACTTTGAAAAATCGCTACGGCTTAACAATGGATTAGGCACAAAGCAGCTCACCAGAATATTACGCTTCACATAAATCGCGCTGCTATGATGCACCGATGACCTAAACGCCTTTGCCAACCCAGCAAACGAAATCGGCGGCTCGTAATACTTGCCTACTGACAAACACTCCATATAATCAAATATCTCGTTACGATCAAGAATCGCAATCGGGTCCCCAAACGAAAACACCTCAGGCTTCGCCTCCGCTCTGGTAGTTAGCTTTTTGCTTGCAGGCTTGCTTTTAAGTAATTCAGGCTTAGTCATTAGTAAATCTCCATCATTGATTGATTAGTATCGGTAGCGCCTTCCAGCGGCTCGTTTGCCATTGCATGCATGGTTGCCCACGCGATATCGGCATGGCTGGTTTCGGCAGACCGCCCTGCTTTAAAAGTAACTTGCTGACCGCTTGGGGTCGTGGTTTTTTTAATCGCCATGAACGATGCCGACACATCGGTCCAGCCCGCATCGAATTCAAGCCTGCGGTTGCGGATCACATCAGAAGCCTTTAACACTAGGCGAGTTTTTAGCTCCGGGTTATAAGAGAACGACTGCACATTCGGGAAAAACTGTTTCACCAGCTGATAAACGCCCTGCCCCAGCCCGGTCACATCGATGCCGATGTAAGTTACGTTGTAACGCTCGGTCATTTTGCGAATTGCCTGCGCCTGTGCCGCAAAATCCATGTTGCTGAACTGGTGGCGCTCAATCATACGGAACTTACCACCTGCCACCATAGGCGGTGCTAATACCACTAGAGCAGAACTATCACCACCAAGTGCCGGATCATAACCAATCCAAACCTCTCGGAACCCAAGCGGACGCAGTGCAAACGGCTTGTAGTCATCCCACACCGTCCAGCTATCCACCATACAGGCTTGCATTTCAGATAACGGGAACACAGACGCAGCGTCATCAATAAACTGGCAGCGAAATAAATTAGAAAACTCATCCGGACCGTACTCAAGCAGCAGCTGCTGCAAGTCGAACAGATCACAGCCACCAGCCAGCGCATCATCAATCGTTACTATTTGCCGCCACTGGCCATCCGGGCACAGCACCCCGTTTTTAAGCACATGGTGCGAAATATCAAACTCGACTTTAGAATCTTTAGAGCGACCCTTGTTAAACAAAGACCCATCCCAAAACGGAAACGCGTCATGCGACAAACTAGAAGGCGTACTGAAATAAGTCTGGCGCCAATGCTTGTGCGCCGCCATGCCGGATGCCACCTTGCGCAGCTCCTGAAACTTATTGATCCAGAAATACTCATCCACATACAAATTGCCGTGGTAGCTTTGCGCTGTTTTTGAGTTAGTGCCTAAAAAATAAAGCGTGGCATCATTCGGCAAAATCATCGGGTCGCCGGTCAGCTCGATATCTGCGGCCTCTTTCGCAAACTGCACAATATATTGTTTAAATACATGCGCCTGAGATTTAGACGCGCTCAAGAATATCTGGTTGCGCCCAGTCTCCAGTGCATCGCACAAAGCCTCACGCGCAAAAAACCAAGTTGCGCCAATCTGGCGGCTTTTCAGCAAGTTGCGGATCCTGTGCTCCATGCCAGCACGAAACCATGTGCGCTGGTGACCAAATAATGACTCTTTAAATGCCGTCAGCAATTGCGCATGCTGCTCATCGCTGATCGGGTTGCGCTCGGCCTTGCGCCGTGGCCCACTATTACGGTTTGCCACTTTCGGATTCAGGTCGGCCTCATTACCTGTTTTGTCATGCTTACGCACCCGGCTCATGCGCTCCATCTGCCGCGCCAGCAAATCAATCTCTTTAAAATCAATCGGCTCTTTTTTATCCTTCAGCACCAGCTTACTCAAGCGGCTTTCGATCGTCGCCTCTACGCGGTCAGTCGGGTTGGTGTCGTCCCACTTATCGCGGCGCTTCCAGCTATGAATCGTGGCTTTATTCTCGCCCAACATCTCGGCGATACGCGCCACACGGTAGCCACTCCAATATAAAAGGCGGGCTTGTTTACGCGGGTCTAGCTCATTGACTATTTCAGTGACTGCATTCATAGCTGCAAGGTTAGCTGTGCGCGTAGCAGATGCTTATTCGCGCTAGTTCTAAACACTCCAATTAGAACTGCAAAACATTGCCACTCATGGCGCTAATACTGACTATGTGTACTTATTAGCTACACCACTCGATTACAACTCGATTAAATAAGGACCAACATGCCAGTCACCAAATTTATCCGCATCGCAGTATCAGGCGCTACCGCCGATGGTCGCGAAATTTCACGCACCGACA